>TARA_B100000963_G_scaffold134050_1_pt1 | contig 12234 bp, 11 predicted proteins | sample TARA_B100000963 | Tara Oceans TARA_B100000963 (sample SAMEA2622097) | marine metagenome | biome: marine biome (ENVO:00000447); feature: surface water layer (ENVO:00002042); material: "saline water (ENVO:00002010), including plankton (ENVO:xxxxxxxx)" | depth 5 m | reverse complement strand
ACCGGGTATTCCTTCCCTTCCACATTCAATTTGCCGGCTTCTTTAACTGCAACCTCAGAACCTAATTCAAGAAAATCATCGAATTTCATTACCTCTGCACGAATGAATCCTTTTTGGAAATCCGTGTGGATGACCCCTGCAGCTTGCGGCGCTGTATATCCCCGTCGGAAAGTCCATGCGCGTACTTCTTTCTCCCCTGCGGTAAAAAAGGTCTGGAGGTCTAGTAGTTTGTAGGCTTGTCGAATCAATTTGGCTACACCTGCTTCTTCTAATCCTAAGTCATTGAGAAACATGGTACGTTCTTCGAGGGTATCTAGTTCGGCGATATCAGCTTCAATTGCGGCGCCAATGACCATGACCGAAGCTCCTTCTGCTTCAGCCGCCTTTCGAACGCGTTCAACATGTGCATTTCCTTTAACAACAGCGCCCTCATCCACATTACAAACATACAAGACTGGTTTCGCTGTCAGAAGCTGTAACTCTTTCATCATGAAAACTTCTGAGTCATCCAATTCAATCGCCCGGGTGGATTGTCCTGATTCTAATGCGGTAACAACCTTTTGATAAAACCCCTGTGATTTGACAGCCTCTTTATCTCCTGTTTGAGCAGCCTTTTGAATTTTCATAGCTCGAGCCTGGACCGTCTCGAGATCCTTGAGCTGCAATTCCATGTCAATTACTTCCTTGTCGCGGATGGGATCTACGCTTCCATCCACATGTACTACACTCCCATCATCAAAGCACCGCAAAACGTGAAGTATAGCATCGGTTTCGCGGATATTACCAAGAAACTTGTTACCGAGGCCTTCGCCTTTACTAGCTCCCTTTACTAGCCCTGCGATATCTACAATTTCAACCGTGGTAGGAATAATATTTTGAGGTTTTACTAAGCCCGCTAGCTTTTCAAGCCGAGGATCAGGAACGGTTATTACCCCTATGTTTGGTTCTATGGTACAAAACGGAAAGTTCGCACTCTGAGCCTTGGCATTGGACAAGCAGTTGAACAAGGTGGATTTACCGACGTTGGGAAGTCCCACTATACCGCATTTTAGGGCCATTGCAATCGTTTATTTTTTGGATTCCTAAAGGTATGTAGTGCAGGACAATTGGTTTTCACACTTTCTCAACAATTACATACGTGTACCTTGCTTCTTCGGTAATTTTATAAACGATTTAAATCTTTATACCGTTAGATTTTCATGGATAATCATGCTCTTGAGCAATTGGCATCGCAGGTGCGTCGTGATATCGTACGTATGGTGCACGGTGCATCGTCCGGTCACCCTGGTGGTAGTTTGGGTTGTGCTGACTTCCTGACTTTGCTCTATTTTGAAGTGATGGATCTCGATCCCGAAGAGTTCGACATGAACGGAACAGAAGAGGATTTGTTTTTTTTGTCTAACGGACACATCAGCCCGGTCTGGTATTCGGTTTTAAGTCGCCGAGGATATTTTCCTATTGAGGAATTATCCACCTTTCGCAAGATAAATAGTAGGCTCCAAGGTCATCCTGCTACAGAAGAGGGTTTACCTGGAATCCGAATTGCATCTGGTTCACTGGGACAAGGGTTGAGCGTTGCCATTGGTGCAGCTCAGGTGAAAATGTTAAATGGGGAATCAACCTGGGTGTTTTCATTGCATGGAGATGGCGAACTACAGGAAGGACAAATATGGGAAGCCGCTATGTACGCACCCAATCATGGGTTAGATAACCTAATCAGTTTTATCGATTGCAACGGACAGCAAATTGACGGCTCGACTGATGATGTAATGAGCCTTGGTGATTTATCAGGTAAGTGGTCCGCATTCAACTGGCACGTTTTGATTTGCGATGGGCATGATTTTAATGAGCTTCGCAACGCCATTGCGAAAGCGAAGGCTAACCGTGGATCGGGTCGTCCGACTGTTGTTCTCATGCAAACCGAAATGGGTAAAGGTGTTGATTTTATGGAGGGGACGCATGAATGGCATGGTATTGCTCCCAATTCCGAGCAACTTGAAAGTGCCCTCACTCAATTGACTTCTAGTCACGCAGATTACTGATTCGAACAATGTCTGCCGATGCTACCATATGGGAACGTTTCATCGTAACCTTAAGCAAATTATGGCTGATATCGATCCTTATCATAATTTCATCAGTCGCGCACGGTCAAAAGGAAAATCAATCGATAAAAGCTGAAGCGAACACTCACATCTTGTTTGTTTTTGATGCGTCAAACAGCATGAATGCATTCTGGCAAGGCAAGCGAAAAATTGAAGTCGCCACCTCCCTTCTATCAGAATCTTTGAGCAGTTTGTACGGAATACCAGGATTGCAGTTGGGTTTGCGAGTTTATGGTCACCAAACAAAATTTATCGAGGGGAAGCAAGACTGCGAAGATACCGAGTTGGTTATACCTCTTGCCGAAGGAAACAATCTGCTGATTCAAAAGGCGCTTCGACGTATTCAGGCTCGGGGCACAACACCTATTGCGAGGTCATTGGAACGGACAGCGGGTGATTTCCCGGCAGTAGATGCAAGAAAAGTCATTGTTCTTATAACCGATGGTATTGAGGCTTGTGACGAAGATCCGTGTGCGGTATCGCGTATGCTTCAGGAGGAAGGAATCATAGTCAAACCATTTATAATCGGCATTGGCTTAGAAGAAGAGTACAAGGATAAATTCCGGTGTATCGGCAATTTCTTTGACGCTTCGAACCCTGAAATGTTTCAGAAAGTGCTGGATATTGTCATCGAACAAGCAATGTTGGACACTTCCTTTGAAGTGGATTTGATTGATGGAAATGGTAAGGCGTCCATCACAAATGTTGCGACAAGCTTATTTGATTCGAATTCTGAAGAGTTGTTGGAACGTTTTGTGCATACGCTTGGGCCATTCGGTGAAACAGATACCATACCTATTGACCCAATACCGGTTTACAAAATCGTAGTTCACACTGTGCCACCTTTAGAGCGCGATGACGTCCGTTTTGTTCCGCGCCGTCACAACCATGTGCGATTTGAAAATGCAGGTCAAGGGACCATCATTCCACAGTTTGCAAGAGGTGAACGCAACGCTTACGGGGATTTACCCATTTCCATTCATCGACATGGGGATGCAAATCCACTGTTGACCATGGCGCTGAATCAACATTTGAAGGTAATTGCCGGTGAATATGACGTTTTCTTTCCTACGTTCCCGCCGGTTCGGCTAGAGGGAGTCGAAATCAAAGAGGGTCTAGACGTGCCGGTGATCATACCACAACCGGGTTACCTTCAATTGGACGCAGCAGTTGCAGGGTACGGAACTATTTTATCAAATGATGGTGAGGTGGTATATAAGTGGGATGAAGGAACAAGAAACCCCTCAGGAAGATATTTACTGCAACCGGGTAATTACACCGTGGTATACCGTTCACGTTCCGCTCGATCTATGGCCTTTTCACTAAAGAAACAAATAAGTATCCGGTCCGGATTCACAACACATATCTCATTTAATGGTTAATTCACGCTTTATCGAAACCCTTACTCCAGAATTATCTAAGGACACACGCAGTGGCTTTGGTGAGGGCCTCTTACAAGTGGGGCAAGCCAACGATAACATAGTCGCGCTTTGTGCAGATTTGACGGGTTCCTTAAAAATGGGTTCATTTAAGAAAGCCTTTCCTGATCGGTTTTTTCAAGCTGGTATTGCAGAAGCCAATATGATGGGGATTGCTGCCGGCATGACCATTGGGGGCAAAATTCCATTTACAGGTACGTTTGCAAACTTTTCGACGGGTCGGGTTTACGATCAAATTCGCCAGTCCATTGCTTACTCCGGTAAAAACGTGAAGATTTGCGCATCTCATGCCGGATTGACCCTTGGTGAAGATGGTGCGACACATCAGATTCTTGAGGATATGGGAATGATGGCGATGCTTCCTCACATGACAGTAATTTGCACAGCAGACTTTGAACAAACCCGACAGGCAACGGTGGCTATTGCTGAATACGAAGGCCCAGTTTACCTTCGATTTGGGCGGCCTAAAGTGCCTGTATTTTTGCGCTCAGATGCTCCTTTTGAAATTGGTAAGGCTCAAGTTTTGACAGATGGTACCGACGTAACCATTGTGGCAACAGGACACCTTGTCTGGGAGGCAATGCAAGCTAGTCTGGCATTAAAGAATCGAGGTATTCGTGCGGAAGTAATCAATGTGCACACAATTAAGCCATTGGACGGTAAAACCATCTTAGATTCTGTTCAGCGCACAGGTCGTGTTGTTGTCGCGGAAGAACACCAGCGTGCTGGTGGCCTAGGTGCCTTGGTTGCGCAACTTTTGGCTGCACATTGTCCAACACCAATGAGACAGGTAGCGGTTGAAGATTCCTTTGGGGAGAGCGGCACTCCAGCACAGTTGATGGAGAAATATGGATTGAGTGCTAAGGCAATTGAAGCTCAGGTAGAAGAAGTCATGTGCACGGCTCCTGCTGCACTGTGAAAATTTTAAAGCATGGCGTGTTTCACCATGCGATGAGGAAGTTCAGCGAGCTCCTTATAAATGGCTGTTCGAGTTTCACTGGAAACAGGAGTATTGGGCAATCTTACTAAGTCCTCCATCCAATCAAAATGGTTCAAAATTGCTTTTATCCCCGGGGCTTCGCCTTCAATCTCTAAAATCCTACATAATGGGGCAAGTGCATGGTGTGTCTTTTGTGCATCCTGAAAGTTCCCAAAAGTCATCTGCCCCATCATTTCACTGCATTCAACAGGAAATGCATTGGCGATGGTTGACACAGCTCCGTCAATACCCAAAGCCATCAACGGGAGAATCATACCATCACAGCTGGTCAGAATGAAAACGTTATCGGGTGTATTCCTTATCAACTTTCCGTTCAATTCAACATCGCCTGTGGCATCCACAATTCCACAAACGTTGGGATCTTTGGCTAATTGCAGCAAGGCACTAGAAACATCTCGAACCGTCTCGTGATTATGTTCGATAATTATGGGTAAGGCTGAGGCTTGGGCTAAGCTTCGAAAGTGACCTAGGTATCCTGACACTGTGCGAGCCTGAGGTAAGGGCTCGTGGCATATGATTGCCGAGCATGGCGTCTGTTCTGAAAAGGATGCAATCTGGCTAACACTTAAGCGGGTGTTACCTCCGGGAAGCCCACCAATGAGCTGCTTTTCATTATTGTTTATCTCCGAAATGAATTCCAAGCTACGGAGGCATTCTTCGGTGCTCATAAGGGCTGCCTCCGACGCACTCCCATTTACAACAATGAATTCAATTGGAGAAGCCTGAATCTTCAGCACAAGTCGTTCCAGGGCTGGAAAGTCAATTTCTCCGTTAGCATTAAAAGGGGTAACTAAGTTGACTCCTAAACCAGAAAAATGAAAAGCTTTATTCATGTTAATGGCGAGTCTCCAATGAATTCAATGATTCTGTGGTTCCGTTGTTTCCACGAATCATTTGCTTTAGGTGGAATTAAGATATCAAAATCCTGAGGCCTATTAGCTGAAAAATTGGCCACTTTCATCTTGGCTTGTGATGCCGTCACAAAGAAATCCAGAGCTGCAGCTTTATCTGGATCTAAATGCATCAAAATATCATATGGCTGGCTAAGATGGGCCTGAACATGTTTTACTGGTTTATCATACCAATTGAGATCAGAGGAACAGAAAAAATCTGATTCTAGTTTGCGCATGTGCCAAGTTGGAACATCCTTTTTTTCACCTTGGATAAAAGCAAGGCGCATCACACGTTTTATGTCATATTCCTTTTTGAGATAAACCGCAATATCCTTGACCAACTTAAATTTTTTTTCATCCGTCTCGGTGTAAACAAGGATGATTTGGCTTGACCCACGCAAGTTGACTCCTTTCTTTGGGCGCTCTTGAACCTTAGCTGAGCGAAGCATGTGATAAGCAACGCGTTGCTTCAGGAGTGTTGGTAAAATTTTCAACATGACCGGCTCTTGCCAAATTTAATGCGAAGTTTGGCACGACATTCGCTTACTGTCAATTATCTAATACGTTTTGTGATGCGCTTTTTTAACCCCTTCCCTCTCATCTCCGTTGCGCTTTCTTTGATATTACTCAGCACTACGGGCTGTTCCAATCCACTAGGAAAGTCAGTGAAAGAACCGTTCACCGGGTCAAAGTATGAATCCAACAACCGATACTACCGTGGCACTGGCAACGGATCAAGCCAGATGGATAACGTAGCCCAAAGCCAAGCCGAATTGCGTGCACGGCAACAATTGGCCCAACAAGTCCAAACTAATTTTGAGGTCGTGACCGATGATTACCAGCGTTCCACATCAGGTGAACACGTTGATGAAGCGATGAATAGATTCGAAACTCTAGCTCGTGAGATCACCAGTTCGAACTTGGTAGACATACGCATCATAGGCTCTGAAAAATACCTTTCAGATGATGGCAGTTACACATGTTATGTGGCAATGGAAATCAAGAAAAGTGCAATGTATCGCTACTTGAAGAAGCAAGCTAAGTTGAACAAAAATGTTACAGAATCCGAATTAATAGAAATCGAAAACTTGCTGAATCAACTAATTGAGGAAGTCGAATCCGATTAATCAATTGCTTTTGAGGAGGGGCGTAAACTGCTTCTTGAATTTCTGTAGTTTCGGCGCGATGACTGCGCGGCAATAGGGAGCTTGACCATTTAGCTCGTAATACGCTTGATGATAATCCTCAGCCTCGTAAAATGCTGTTACCGGTGATAGCTCAGTTACGATATCATTGTCAAATGCATGCTGAGCCTTTTGGAGAAAAGCTTGAGCAATACTTTTTTGATTTTCTGAAGTATAAAAAATGACGGACCGATATTGAGTGCCGACATCGGCACCTTGGCGATTCAATGTTGTTGGATCGTGTGTGGCGAAGAACACTTCTAAAATATGTCTTAAAGAAATCATGGAAGTGTCAAAAGTAATCTGGACGACCTCAGCGTGGCCCGTTCGTCCCGTGCAGACCTCTCGGTAGCTTGGATTTTTAATGTGTCCGCCCATATATCCGGACACGACATCTTCCACCCCTTCAAGTTGCTCATAAACAGCTTCTACGCACCAGAAACACCCGGCACCCAATGTGATTGATGTCAAAGATTCCTTATTTTTCATTGCTTCTTCTTGAGAATTGGAGGGCAATGGAGGCATTAAAGTCAGTAATAGGCAAGTCACCATACCCAACGCATGGCGACCATACGGAATCCTACCTCGGGTTGCGATGATTTCCAAAGCGCTTGGATGTCGGAAGCTTGTATACCACATTCAAATCCCCTTTTACCAGTTTTAACCATTAACCCAGCTGGGACCCGTGTTGTTTCATTTCCCCATTTACTGATGCCAATGTCTCCACGCAAAAATCGCACAGGCGTAACAACAGCCGTTGCACCAAGCCGTGCTCCTGGATTACCAATGAGATCGGGGTTGTCGAATGAAGCTTCTGCAGCCAGCGTTAATAAAGGTCCGACTCTGACTCCTCCACCCAATTGAAAAGTAATACCGTGTGGTACGGTTCGCACTTGATATTCAGCTGCATCAAACCATGTATTGGGGTCCATTGCACCAATAACCAAATCAAGGATATTGGTAGGTTCTGAAACTGGCGTAGACCAGTTAGAAATTAGTGAGTTAAAATTGTATTGTTCGCCACGCCATTCCATATTTCCAATGTCTGTGATCGAAACTGTACCCCACGCTTTGTCTTCCCATTCAAGAACACCACCAAAATCCAAAGCCCAACCTTGACCAACAGGCCCCCAAGTTCTTAACTGCTCAAATTCCGTTGGAAGTCCACTAGAAAGTGCTGCGATGCTCGAAACATTAAATCCATTGGCAAAGGCGCCAAAGGCGTCAAAACCGTCTTCCGTATTTTGAATCGAAAAATATCCGCTTCCGAGTAACAAACGACCGGATACCCCGGTGTGAAGTGTCAATTCTCCAATTTCCCATGCTTTAGATAGACCTAAGCAGTGGCTTCGGTGCCAAGAAAATCCAAGTTTTGTGTCATCAAGAATTTCTGATAAGAGGGCGTCACCATCAAGATTTAGACCGCTGTTGAAGTCCAATAATTGATCTGCTGAAAAACCACCATTATTTGGCAAGGTATCCCCACTATAAGTAACAAACGCATCAAACCAATGGGTCCATTGTTGTGAGCCCCCTTGAATGAGTAAGGCTAATGTTTCGTCGCTAAAAAATGCCTCGACTTGGAAGTGTTGTGTGTTCGAATAAGCTATTCCCCAGTTATTCCATTTCTTCGCCCAAGCTGCCGAGACGACGTCAGCATTTATCGCAATTCGTTCATTTGAGAGTAAGTCTACGTAATCGCTCCAAGCGTTTGTATCCCAATCTTCCGTCTCCCCTTTTGAGCGATTCCAAATTGCATCCCAAACATCCTCTCGTTCTAAGGCCACCGCACTCAAGCGCATCCCCATCTCAAATCCACCTGCTGCTGAGTTCCAGTTACTATCGAGAAGTGGTGAAAAGGTGATGTGGCTGGGATTCCAACCTAGTGAGCGATAATCACCCGCAAGTGACATTGGGGTGGCACCAGTCCCAACAGTAAGGTATCGATTTTGAGCAAATCCTTCGCATGCTACGATCAAAAAGGAGCAGAGTAATCCTGCTTGGAACAGCCCCTCTTTACTTGGACGAAATAAAATCGATGTGAAGTTTAAATCGAAGAGAATCAAACTGGAATATTCCAATGATGTCGGTCATTAATGCGGCCTCGTCGTATGTCATCAAGTTCTTTCAACAAACGGGATGCAATCGGATGCGAATTGGCAGCTAGGGGGTAATCAATACCGTTAATCCCTATTTCCTTAATTAGAGTAAGTGTCGCAGCAGTTCCAACACCAAACGCTTCAGTCACGCTTCCTTCAGCCAGACCGTTGCGTAATTCCTGGACTGTAATCCGGCGCACCTCCACTGGGATTTGCAAGTCCTTCGCCAATTGTAGCACTGAATCTCGGGTCACTCCGTCCAAAATGGTTTCACTCGTCATCGGAGACACGAGCGTTCCATTGAAGACAAACATTGCGTTCATAGTTCCACTTTCCTCAATGTATTCATGTTCTTTCGAATCAGTCCATAGTAATTGGTCGTATCCTTCTTTTCTTGCTAGACTAGATGGGTAAAGCGATCCGGCATAATTTCCAGCCGCCTTTGCATATCCAGTTCCACCCTCGGCTGCACGAGTAAACTTGCGTTCTACCTTAACTCGAACAGAGCTTTTGTAATAAGTACCCACAGGACATGTGAAAATGCTGAATGCATATTTTTCACTCGCCTTAACACCAACATAGGAATCGGTAGCAATCATAAAGGGTCGAATGTACAAGGATGAATCTTCATCGGTTGGCACCCAACCTTTGTCCATTTCAACGAGTTTTGCAACAGCCTCCATGAAAATATCTTCTGGAACTGTTGGCATGCACATCCGTGTAGCCGATTTGTTAAAACGCGCTATGTTCTTACCAGGACGAAACAGAGTTACATGACCGGCCTCAGAGTGGTACGCTTTCATTCCTTCAAAAATGGCTTGACCGTAATGAAAAACCATGGTGGCAGGACTCATAGTAAAGGGTCCATAAGGCTCAATTTTCCCCCTTTGCCATTTCCCGTCCTCGTAGTCCATCACAAACATGTGATCTGAAAAGACCCTGCCAAAATCGAGATTCTCAAAATCTACTTGTGAAAGTCGAGATGTCTCGGTCTGTTGGATATCAAAGGAAGGGTCCGTATCTATTATCATCGAACGACGCAATCTATCATTTAGCGCAGTGCAAAAGTCGTATTTCTAATGCCATTGTCCAAATCAGACTGGTCAATTGACGAGATTTAACTATTAATGAAAGAGAAATCGATTGGGGCTAACGAATCCCGATTTTACGGCATACATAACCATGGCAGCTGTATTGTTCACCCGTAATTTCTGCATGATGTTCTTTCGATGTGTGTTTACAGTATGGCTGGACAGGAATAACTTATCAGCGATTTGCACGTTTGTCAAGCCTTCTGAAATAAGTGTGAGCACTTCGATTTCGCGGTTCGATAGCACTACGGGTTGGCATGTAGCATCAGCAGGTTCCAGGTCATCTACTGGGATTCCATCTGCTTCAATAGCCGCAAGAATCTGCCCGCAAAAGAAAGTTCCACCAGCGCTCGTTTCGTCAACAGCCGCTAAAACTTCTTTCATGCTGCAGTCTTTACGAACGTAGCTTGTGATTCCCGCGCGAAGGGCGTGTACTATACTTTGGCCACTGTGGGCAGCTGTAATGGCTAGCATTTTCAGCCCCGGGTTTTTTCGCTTGCACGACAAAACGTGGTCCACGCTAAATTTTGGTGCCATGCAGTCAATAATCACGAGTTCAGGAGAGTAAGCATCCAGGAGCGATTCTAGTGCATCTCCGCTTTCCGCATGCACAATCGAGTCCACATTGTCACGTTTCAGCAGAATTTGTTCTAGTCCATGGCGAAACACTGGACTGCTGTCGGCAATGACGATTGTACCTTTCATAGGTGCAAAATTAGCTATTTGGAATCATTCCAAATAATCCACTGTGGGCATTTCTCCCGGAATCAATCGAATTCGCATGCCCTCATCCGCTAGGCTTACCTTTGGGTGAATGGCTTGAGCCTCTTTCAGCACCTTATTCTCATCTCGATATCGAGAAGACAAATGACCCAAAACTAGAAGTATTGCATTGGCTTCATATCCCAATGATGCTGCTTGCTGTGCCGTGCTGTGTCCGGTTGCCTTTGCTGTTGAAGCCAACTCATGAGCAAACGTGGCCTCATGATATAAAAGATTAGCATTGAGTGCTTCATTAGCAACCGATTTACAAGGACGAGTATCTCCACTGTAAACATACTTTAAGGATGGTTTCGGTGGTTCGCAAAAGTCCTCAACGCGTAGAAGTTCACCCGAGGACCTCTGGACTTCTTGCCCCCCTTTCAAGCAGAGTATTTCACTCCGTTGTAAATTATGAGTGGCGATTCGATTTTTGCGAATCTTGTATGATCTAGGTCGATGGTTAAAAGAGAATCCATACCCCTCTATCCGGTGTTTTACCGGGAAACAGCGCACCAAATTTTCACCCCATTCAAAAAGTACTCCATCATGGATATGCGCACAATCCGTATAATTTATTGGAAAACGAATGTACGTATGAGTTAATTCTAGAGCTTGATTTACATACTTCTCGATAGAAGCAGGCCCTGCGATGTGCAATGGCTTGTCACGACCAAATAGATTCATGCTACCCAACAATCCCGGCAAACCCAAAACATGATCGCCATGCAAATGTGAAACGCAGATCAGTTCAATTTTTTGTAATGGAATCTTGTACCTGCGCAAATTGGTTTGCAAGCCTTCTCCACAATCAACCAAAATCCACTTGCCTTGCCAATTTATGGCCTGCGCAGTTGGCTGATGCTGAATCGTAGGCGTTGCAGCCCCGCACCCTAAAATGGTGACTTCGAATTGCACGAGTCAACCGTAGCTGTGAAGTGTTTGTTTCAGTGCTGAATAACGATTCGGCGCGTGGACCTTCCTCGCTCTCCGTGGTGCACAACAAAATACAATCCATCCTTCCATTCTCCAGTGTCAAATGACACGAGGTCGTTTAGCTGGTTTGTAGCTCCTTGAATAGATTGGCCTGTCACATTATAAACTTCAATCCATGCATGAGTTGACGCCTTTTGAACATTCAATACATCATTTGCAGGATTTGGATAAACCATCCAATCATTAGCCTCTACATCTTCAACCTGATTAATAGAATTGCCAATGACGTCCAAGATGTAACCAGCGAATGAATATGGCTGGGCGACACCGACCCCGAAAACGGTTACCCAAGCTTCTACATTAAGGCTCATTTGGAAAACACCTCCAGCGGTTGGCATGCCTTCCAAAGAGGCACAATATTGGGCTCCTGCAATGAGAGTGCAAGGATTTGGCGAAGAGCCCATATTGTTACAGACAATCTCTAGGCCAATGTCCTCAAGGGTATACTGTTCTTGGGTAACTGTATCCGTTAAAACTACCTCAGTGAGAAGAACTGAATCCAGAGGAAGTTGGAACAAGGGGTCAATGGCAGAAGCGTCAGTGGGTACGAGCACGTGGAAAATATCTGCGTAAGGCACATCTACATATGCCGTATCAAATTGTTCGCCCATCGATGCATCAGGGGAAGCGCCCCAATCCGCATCACCAAAATCGAAGTCAGGTTCACATTG
>TARA_B100000963_G_scaffold141723_2_pt1 | contig 12240 bp, 13 predicted proteins | sample TARA_B100000963 | Tara Oceans TARA_B100000963 (sample SAMEA2622097) | marine metagenome | biome: marine biome (ENVO:00000447); feature: surface water layer (ENVO:00002042); material: "saline water (ENVO:00002010), including plankton (ENVO:xxxxxxxx)" | depth 5 m | reverse complement strand
AAATAATTATTTTAAATTTTTTATTCCATTTCTCTTAGACGAGCATTAGAATAAGATGCTTTTTGCATTTTGACCCGATGTCTTTCTGTTGGCTTTATATATTGTTTTTTCTCGCGAATCTTTTTTAAAGTTCCTGTTTGCAAGAATTTTCTTTTTAAACGTTTGAGAGCTCTATCTATTTGCTCTCCTTCTTTTACTGGTATTACTAGCATTCATTTTAAATTTAGGGCCGCAAATCTACAAATATCTTTACAAATATCAAAATTGTGAAATAATTTGTTTTGCAATGACAAGTTTTTGTATTTCTGATGTACCCTCACCAATGGTACAAAGTTTTGAGTCCCTGTAAAATCTTTCAACAGGAAAATCTTTAGTGAAGCCATAACCACCCAAAACCTGTACAGCATCATTTGATACTTTGACAGCAATTTCAGATGAAAAATACTTTGCCATCGCTCCGTTTAAAGTAACTTTTTGTTTATTGTTTTTTTTAAATGCTGCCTTATAGGTTAACAATTCTGCTGCTTCAATTTCGGTCGCCATATCAGCAAGCTTAAATGAGACTGCCTGAAAATTTGAAATAGATTTACCAAACTGTTTTCGTTCTTTAGAATATTTGAGAGCAGCTTGATATGCTCCTTTTGCGATTCCTAATGAAAGTGCTGCAATTGAAATTCTTCCTCCATCAAGAACTTTCATTGCTTGTATAAATCCATCGCCAATATTGCCTAACACATTTTCTTTAGGTATCCTGCAATTATCAAAAATTAATTCTGCGGTTTCGGATGCCCTCATACCTAACTTGTCTTCTTTTTTTCCCGAACTCAAACCTTTGGTACCTGATTCAACAACAAATGCAGTCATACCACGTGAATCACCTTTACTACCGTTTCTGGCAATTACAACGACAATATCTCCTGAAATAGCATGTGTAATAAAATTTTTTGTTCCATTAAGTATCCAAAAATTTCCATCTTTAATAGCAGTAGTTGACATACCTGCTGCATCAGAGCCTGTGTTATGCTCTGTTAAGCCCCATGCACCAAGATATTCACCTTTAGCCAATTTTGGTAACCATTTTTTCTTTTGATCTTCATTTCCAAACTGCAATATGTGTCCTGTACACAAAGAATTATGAGCAGCCATTGATAAAGCTATTGAAGGGTCTAAAATAGCTAACTGCTCTATTGAGGTAATATACTCGTTGTATGAAAAACCTGAACCACCAAATTTTGCAGGAACTAAAACCCCCATTAATCCTAGTTCTCCTAGTTGTTTAAAAACATCAAGTGGAAAATATTGATTATCATCCCATTTTCTGACATTAGGAGTGATATAATTTTTTCCAAATTGCTGAATCATTTCTGAAATTAATTTTTGATTTTCATTGTAACTAAAATTCATTTCTAATAATTTTTTAATGTAATTATATTATTTGAGTATTTACATAGTTTTTTTCTTCCATTAAGTTCACTTAATTCGATTATAAAAGAAAAGCCAAAAACATTTGCATTTAAATTTTTAATCAGTTGTGCAGCTGCAGCTGCTGTTCCACCAGTTGCTAACAAGTCATCATGAACTAATACATTCCAATTTTTTGATATATCATTTTTATGTATTTCAATTTCAGATCTTCCGTATTCTAATTCGTAACTATATTTAATTGTCTCTCCAGGTAATTTACCAGATTTTCTTACAGGAACAAATGGAACATCTAATTTATTAGCTAATAAAAATCCAAATAAAAATCCACGACTTTCTACTCCAGCAATCGCATCAATTTTCGTCCTATCTAAATTTGCAGATGTATAATTTACAATTTTAGTACATAAGTTGGAATTTAGTAATAATGAGGTTATATCCTTGAATCTAATCCCTTTTTTTGGAAAATCTTCAATATCTCTAATAAAATGATCAATCTCTTTTGATATCATATAATTATTTAAATTTTTTGATAACGCCAGATTTTAATCGTTTTAGGTAATCATCTAAATCAATTTTAACCTCTTTTGACAAAATAAGTAATCCAATTATATTTGGAAAAGCCATCGCTAATATCATCATATCAGAAAAATCCAATACTGCAGCTAATTTTACCGATGAACCAATAACAATAAAAACAAGAAATAAAAACTTATAAGCGTAGACGGACAATTTTGTTTTACCAAATAAAAATGTCCATGATTTTAAACCATAATAAGACCATGAAATCATTGTCGAAAATGCAAATAAAAAGATAGCAAAAACTAATACATATGGAAACCAAGAAAAAACAGATCCAAACGCTGCAGAAGTCATTTGCGCTCCCTCGCTAGCAAATTCAGTAGAAACATGAAAACCCGTAATTATAATAACTATTGCAGTCATTGTACAAATTACAACAGTATCAATAAATGGTTCTAACAATGCTACAATACCTTCAGAAACTGGTTCATTTGTTTTTGCTGCAGAGTGAGCAATTGAAGCAGAACCAACACCTGCTTCATTAGAAAAAGCTGCTCTTCTAAACCCCTGTATTAATACACCTATAACGCCTCCTAGACCTGCCTCAGGAGTAAAAGCTCCATGAAAAATTAAACTAAATACATCTCCAATTTTCGTAAAATTCATAAAAATAATTACCAGTGCGATACCAACATACAAAGCAGCCATAAAAGGAACTATTTTTTCTGTAACATTTGCAATAGATTTAATTCCTCCAATTATAACTACGCCAACTAAAATAGCTAAAATCAATCCAAATAATGGCCCATTATCTGCCAAAAAGGGAAATTGACCAGAAAGTTGTGCATAAGCTTGGTTAGCCTGAAACATATTTCCTCCTCCAAATGAACCCCCAATGCATAATATTGCAAACAATACTGCTAAAACTTTTCCAAAACCAGCCATATTATATTTTGCTAATCCATCTCTTAAATAATACATTGGACCACCAGAAACCTCACCATCAGAATCAAGCTTTCTATATTTTACACCTAAAGTACATTCAACGAATTTAGCAGACATACCAAGTAATCCTGCAATAATCATCCAAAAAGTAGCTCCCGGGCCACCAACAGAAATTGCAATAGCTACACCTGCAATATTTCCTAGCCCAACAGTGGCGGATAAAGCAGTTGTTAAAGCTTGAAAATGTGAGACTTCACCTTTATTTTTTGGATCATGATAATTTCCTTTAATAAGTCCAATAGCATGTTTAAAACCTCTAAAATTTATAAAATTCATCTTAAAAGTAAAAAATAAAGCGCCAAAAATTAACCAAATTACAACAATTGGGATTATAACTGGATCTTCTTTTGGTCCTACATCAACTCCAAAAAATTTAAATGGATCCCAAAAAATTAAACTAGCCATTTCATTGACTATAGGCTCAAATAAACAATTTATTTTTTCTGAAATACTAACTCCCTCACAAGTAAATAAAATAAACTTAAAATAATTATATACATTATATAACGAAATTATAACTACTGTGTAAATCCAAATTTTACCAGCATTAACAAGTTCTTTACTTTTAAGATTAACTCCTGCTTTTAAGACACTAAAGCCGAAATAAATTATCAATATATATAACACTAAAAATATTAAACTACTCATTATTTTTTTAATTAATTAACTGTTTATCAATAATATCTAAAGCCTCTTCAAATGAATGTGGATTATAAGCTAAGTCATGCTTGGCTTTTTCTAAAATAAAACCTGTTTTCTTAGGCCTAACCGCTTTTTGATTTAAAGTATTAGTTTTAATTCTGTTTAAATTGTCACAAGAATAGTTAAAATGCATTGCTATTCTTGTAACCATTTCATAAATACTCATAATGTCTTTTCCTGACACATGATAAACTCCTTCGATTTTTTTCATTGCTGCTAATATACAAGCATCTGCCAAATCTTCTGCTAAAGTAGGGGCACGAAATTGATCATCTACTATATTTATTTTTTCTTTATTCTTTAATGCGGATTTGGCCCACAAAACAATATTATTCTTTGTTATGTTCTCTGCAACACCAAATAACACTATTGTTCTTAAAATTGTATATTTAACTTTGTGACTAGTAATGATTTTTTCAGATTTTAATTTCGAAAGCCCATAATATGAAAGTGGATTTGGTTGATCATCCTCTTTGTAAGGACCAAATTTTCCATCAAAAATAAAATCTGTAGAAATATGAATTAAATGAGCGTTAATTTTAAAGCATTCATCCGCTAAATATTCTACGGCCTTAACATTTAAATCATAACATTTTTCTCTATGCTCCTCACAAAAATCAACATTTGTCATTGCTGCAGTATTTATAACAACATCAGGACTTACATCACGAATTAACTTAGATACAGCTAGCTTATCTGTTATATCTAATTCATAGTACTCATAATTACATTTGTTTTTAACTCTACTTTTCCCTTTGGATGAAGCAATTAAATGAAATAATCTACTATACTGTAACTTATTAAGAAGTTTTTGTCCAAGCAGACCATTACTACCAGTAATAAAAATTTTCATAAATATTAATCTTTACTAATTTGCTGTTTATTTATTAAAATATCTATTTTATCGACAATTACTTTTTCTAGCACCATAATAGAATTTTCTAATTTTAAAATTTGGTGTTCTAATTCAATTATTTTAGCTTGATTTTTTTTTGATTTTTGAATATCTATAATTAGCCATGCAAAAGCTACAACCTCAATAATGAGTAGTAAAATTGTAAGAGTTATTTGTAAATTCTCCATATCTTATAAATCAAACATACTTTTTCTTTTTTTATATTTGAAATGATAACTTATTTTTAACATAAACATCATAGATAAGTACAATAATATAGTAATTGCATTAGCAAAACTAGCATAGATAAAAAAGAGCCTAACAAATGAAACCTTTATTCCAAGTAGATCACTCCACCAAGAACTTACCCCAAAAAATTTCTTTTCAAATATAAATCTAAATAAACGTATCATACATAAAGTGTAAGACCTGCAAATTAATCATTTTTTATATATTATATATATTAGCGTAAAAATATTTGATTCAAAAGCTAGAATGTTTTACTTTTTATCTAAAATACTTGTTATTTTAATCAAACCAACAGTTTGGCTATTTTTGTTAATGTTAGCTGCAATAGTTTCAAAGAAAAAAAGAAAAAAAATATTATTTGTTACATTTATTTTATTTTATATTTTAACGAATAGTTTTCTTGCTGACAATTGTGCAAAAATGTGGGAAGCTAAAGACATGAAGCTAAAAAACAGATACGATGTTGGAATAGTTCTTGGCGGTATTTCGAATTATGATTCTCAAAAAAAAATACATAATTTTAATAAACATGCTGATAGATTAATGTATGCTGAACAACTATACCGAAGGGGAGTAATCAAAAAAATTTTATTGAGTGGTGGTAATGGAATGCTTTTCAGCAACGGCTATAAAGAAGCTGAATCAATGAAACACTATCTTTTAAAAAATAATATACCTGAGAAAGACCTAATAATAGAAAAAAAATCTCGAAATACTAAAGAGAATGCATCATACACAGCAAAAATTTTAAAGAATAGTTTTAAAGAAAAAAAATTTTTGCTTATTACATCTGCAATACACATAAAAAGAGCTAAATTTTGTTTTGACAAGTCAAATATTACTGTAGATTACCTTGCAACAGATCGCATAAATTCTAATGCAAAAATTAGATTTGATTATTTATTTATACCTCAATCTAGAGCTATTGAAGTTTGGGAAGAATTGATACATGAATGGTTTGGATATATTAGCTACAAACTATTTTTTTAAAAAACCTGATTGAGATAAAATAATTGACATTTTCTGCTGTATTTTTTTTGATTCAATTTTAGCATTTTCAGAAAAATTCAAACAATCGCTTGCATAAATAATATTTCTAGATGAATTGACTAAAATACCACAATCAGAATTCAAAGCATATTTTGCTACTTTAGATAAACTACCCCCTTGCTTTCCAAAACCGGGAACTAAAAGAAAATGATCAGGAATAATCTTTCTTACTTCTTTTAATCTTTCTGCTTGTGTTGCTCCAACTACATACATTGTGTTTTGTAAAGAACCCCATTTTTTTGAAGTTTTTATAATTTCTTCAAAAAGATGCAAACCATTCTTTAGTTTTACATTTTGAAAATCTAATGAACTCTTATTTGATGTTAAGGCTAAAAGTATTATCCATTTATTTTTATAAGATAAATATGTAGAAACAGAGTCAAACCCCATATAAGGTGATAGGGTTATACAATTAAAATTTAAATTTTCAAAAAAAGCCTTCGCATACATACTAGATGTATTTCCAATATCTCCTCTTTTTGCATCAGCTATTGTAAGAATATTAGATGGGATATACTGAATAGTTTTTTTTAATGAAATCCATCCTTTGTCTCCATTTTTTTCATAAAATGCGATATTTGGTTTATATGCTACACAAAAATCTTTAGTAGCATCAATTATAGCCTTATTAAACTCAAAAACAGGATCTTCAAATTCTAATAAATGTTTAGGTATTTTTTCTATATCAGAATCTAAACCGACACATAAAAAAGTTTTTTTAAGCTTAATCTGATTAACTAATTCTTCTCTATTCATTAGAACTTCCAATTTTTAATTTTTCAGCATTTTCGGCAATGTGAAGTTCATCAATAAACTCTTGTATATCTCCTGCCATTGTAGATTGTAAATTATATTTTGTGAGAGATATTCTATGCTCTGTAACTCTTCCTTGGGGGTAATTGTATGTTCTGATTTTAGCAGATCTATCACCAGAAGAAACCATTGTTTTTCTGTGTTTAGCGTCTTCATCTAATTTTTTCTGTAACTCTAACTCATAGATTCGTGAACGCAAAACTTTTAAAGCTTTATCATAATTTTTAAGCTGTGATTTCTGATCTTGACACTGAGCAACAACTCCTGTTGGTATGTGAGTTAATCTTACAGCTGAATATGTTGTATTTACAGATTGTCCTCCTGGACCAGATGAACAATATGTATCTTTTCTGATATCGGCTGGATTTAATTCTACATCAAACTCTTCAGCTTCAGGCAAAACAATAACAGTAGCAGCAGAAGTATGTACTCTTCCTTGTGTTTCTGTTTGAGGAACTCTTTGTACTCTATGCACCCCAGACTCAAACTTTAATTGCCCATAAACATCTTCACCTATAACATTAAAAATTATTTCCTTGTAACCTCCAGATGTTCCATCAGAAAAATCAACTAATTCTGTTTGCCATCCTTTTGATTGGGCAAAAGCACTATACATCTTGAATAAATCTCCAGCAAATATTGATGCTTCGTCTCCCCCTGTTCCTGCTCTAATCTCCATAACTGCATTTTTAGAATCTGCCGGTTCTTTTGGAATAAGCAATATTTTAATTTTCTCATCCATTTCAACTTTTTTAGGTAGATTTTCATCTAAATCTATTTTGGCTAACTCTTTCATTTCTGAATCATTTGAGTCAGATAAAATTTGTTTTGCATCTTCTATATTTGACAATAAATTTCTATAGCTTTTATATAACTTTATTATGGGTTCTAGTTCTTTATACTCTTTACTAAGTTTTACATATAACTTCATATCATTCATTACATCAGATGATGATATTAACTTCTCTACTTCTAAATATCTTTCATGTATTGCACTAAGTTTATCCAGCATAATTAATATGTAAATGTTCCATAATCAGACACAATAGTCAATTTTTTTCCTTTATGATTTTCTACTCTACCAATAATTTTTGCATCAACATTAAAAGATTTTGAAATAGATATAATATCATCAGCAATTGAGCTAGGTACATATAATTCCATTCTATGTCCCATATTAAAAACTTTATACATTTCCTTCCAGTGTGTCTTTGATTCTTCTTGAATTAACTTAAAAACTGGTGGTAAATCAAATAAGTTGTTCTTTATAATATGTAAATCTTCAATAAAATTTAAAATCTTTGTTTGAGCACCACCACTACAATGGATCATTCCATTAATTTTAGATCTATATTTATTTAATATTTTTTTTATTACTGGCGCATAAGTTCTGGTAGGAGAAAGTACTAATTTTCCAACGTCTAAATCTTTATCTTTAATTAAATCTGTTAAAGATTTAGATCCAGAATAGACTAATTGATCAGGGATTTTTGGATCAAAACTTTCAGGATATTTATTTGCTAAGGATTTATTAAAAACATCGTGTCTTGCTGAGGTTAAACCATTACTTCCAATACCACTATTGTATTCAGACTCATAATTAGCTTTTCCAAATGAGGATAGTCCAATAATTACATCTCCATCTGAAATACTCGAATTATCAATTACATCACTTCTTTTCATTCTTGATATAACTGTAGAATCTATAATTATTGTTCGCACTAGATCGCCGACATCAGCTGTTTCTCCTCCAGTAGAAATTATATTAACTCCAAATGACTTATAGTCTTTTAACAACTCTTCCATTCCATTAATAATTGCAGAAACTACATCTCCATTTATTAAGTTTTTGTTCCTTCCAATTGTAGAAGAAAGCATAATATCATCAACTGCACCAACACACAACAGATCATCAATGTTCATTACAAGAGCATCTTGTGCAATTCCCTTCCAAACACTTAGATCATTTGTTTCTTTCCAATACATGTAAGCTAATGATGATTTAGTACCAGCACCATCTGCATGCATAACTAAACAATACTCATCATTTCCGCTTAAATAATCTGGAACAATCTTACAAAATGCTTGTGGAAATAACCCTTTGTCTAATTTTCGTATAGCACCATGGACATCCTCCTTGTGTGCAGAAACTCCCCTTGCAGTATATCTTTCATTCATATTATAAATGCATTCTTTTGAAAAGAACGCGTGTGTTCTTAAGATGAAAAATTATTTTTTTTCATCCTCTATATTATATTCTTTACTAATAATTCTAAAAGCAGCTCTTCTGTTATATTGATTAGCCTTTTGTTTATTTTTCTTAAACTTAATTTTTCTAATGTAAGATTCTGAAAGAACATCCCCAACTTTAAACCTTCCATCATCAACTTCAATGACAAATGGCTCTTTTTTTCCCATTGCTTTAACTATTAACTGACCTGGATCTACTCCAGCAGAAACTAAATAACTAAAACATGCATCCGCTCTTTTCTGAGAAAGTTTTTTGTTCTGATACTGAGACCCAATATCATCAGTATGTCCAGTAATTTGAACAATAAAATTAGTATTATCAATAAGACCCTCCGCTAATTTATCAAGATTAATTATAGATTCCTCATTAAGATCATATTTATTAAAATCAAAGTTGACTAATGGTAATACCACTTCCTTCTTTTTAGGATTAACCGCAACATCGACAATTATAATCTTATCATTTTCAATACCTTCAGTTGTTTCTTTTAAAGTACTTTTTATGTACCCATCAGCATTAACAATAATTTCATATGATGTTAATGGCTCTAAAGGAAAAGAATATTTTCCTGTGTTATCTGTTTTAGCAGAAGCCTTAGTTCCATTACTTCCAACTAACTTGACGGATACATCAGTCATTATTGAGCCAGTTTTTGCATCAGTTACGATTCCTTGAAGTGATAAATTTAAAGCTAAAAGCTCAAATTGATATATATCATCTCCTCCAAAACCTCCATCTCTATTAGAAGTGAGATATCCTCTTTCCTTATCACTTTCAATAATCATTGCAAAATCATCACCGGGGGAATTTATTGGTGATTTTAGATTTACTGGAGAAGTAAAAGCACCAATTTCGTTTTCAGTAGTTTTAAATATATCTAAACCACCCATACCAATGTGACCATTTGAAGCAAAATATATAGTCATCTTACCATCATCATCTTCTAAAATAAAAGGAAATAATTCATCACCTTTTGTATTAATAAGATCACCTAAATTTTGTGGATCACTCCAAGTATTTCTCTTGCCTTTTCTAGATATCCATAAATCTTTTCCGCCGTACCCATTTGGTAAATCAGCTGAAAAAATAATGATTGTTTCATCTTTATTAAGAGTTGGATGACCAACAGTATTACTGTCAACTTTTAATTGTAATAATTGACTTTCTTTCCAATCTCTACCACTTCGTTCGGAAACATATATTCCACAACCCAGTATCTTCTTTTTTTCAAATTTGCATTGGGTAATATACATTACTGTGCCTCTATTATTCAAGTGAATTGGCCCTTCATTTCCTTCAGTATTGATAGGTGGTTGAGCAAGTGAAGGTTTGAGCCACATTTTTCTTTCCTTATTGTAGGTTGTAAACCATATATCTGAAAAATACTCACCAGTTCTACCATCAATTTTGCTAGATAATTCACCCTCTCTAGATGAAACAAAGTATAATTTAGAGTAATCTGCATCACCAAAAGTTGGTGAAAAGTCATTAAATCTTGAGTTTAATAACGGCATAGATTTAACTCTATATCGTGTTGGAAGATCTTTCCACTTTAATGCAAAATCACATGATCGTAGGCCCAATTCTCCCTTAATATAATTAACATGTCTAGCATCATCAGAAGCTAATTTTAATATTTCTTCTTTACTTATTTTTTCTTCTGCTAATGTCTTTTGAATATAATTAGTATATTGATCACGAGCCTCGTCATATTTGCCTAGCATTCTTAAAACTTCAGCATAATTAAAGATTGCAATTGCATTATGATAATTCATAAATACTGCTCTTTCATAGTAAATTGAAGCTTGTAAAATTTTGCCAGACAATCTATAACATTCTGCCTGCTTAAAAATATTTTCAGCCTTTAAACTTTTGTCTTTAGTTTTTTTGTAGGCTTTTTTATATAGCTTAATTGCTTCTGAATATAATTCTAACTCAAAAGCTTGATCCGCTTTCTTCATTTTTCTACTTTTTTGAGCATTAACATCGGAAAATGAAAAAACAACAAAAAACAACGAAGCAATTAATAGATTAATTTTATTTTTCATGAGAATAATATTTTTAATATTTCGTAAAAATATATAATAATTTATAAATAAGTATAATCAGAATTTCGAATTATAACAAACTTATTGTTAAGAGTTGAAATCAAACAGACTTAACTGTTTTGACTATTATACCTGCTATTTTATAAGGATCTCCATTTGAAGCGGGTCTTCTGTCTTCCAACCAGCCTTTCCAACCTTTTTCTACTGTAATGATTGGTATTCTTATTGAAGCACCCCTATCAGAAATACCATAGCTAAAATCATTTATTGATGCTGTTTCATGAAGCCCAGTTAATCTCTGGTCATTATACTCTCCATACACCGCTATGTGTTCGGCTGCAACTGGACGGAATGCTTCACATATTTTTTCATATACTTCTTGCGAACCACATTCTCTCAACACAGAATTCGAAAAGTTTGCATGCATACCTGATCCGTTCCAATCACCTTTAACAGGTTTTGGATGATACTCAATATAGTAACCATAATCTTCAGTTAACCTGTCTAATAAATATCTTGCAACCCATAATTCATCACCTGCTCTTTTGGCTCCTTTTGCAAATAATTGAAATTCCCATTGACCACAAGCAACTTCTTGATTAATGCCTTCAAAATTTATACCAGCCTCAATACACAAATCAGCATGCTCTTCAACAAATGATCTACCATGAGTATTTTTACCTCCTACTGAACAATAATACATTCCTTGAGGTCCAGGATAACCTCCCATTGGAAAACCAAGAGGTAGTTGAGTTTCTACATCCATTATGAAGTATTCTTGCTCAAATCCAAACCAAAAATCATTATCATCATCTTCAATTCTAGCTCTAGCATTTGACTCATGAGGAGAGCCATCTGCATTTAAAACCTCGGTCATAACTAAAAAACCATTCTCTCTAACTGGATCCGGAAAAATCGCAACAGGTTTTAGAAGACAGTCAGAAGAGTTCCCTTCAGCTTGTTTAGTTGAACTACCATCAAAAGCCCACAAAGGACAAGATTCTAAATTACCATCAAAATTATCTACAACTTTTGTTTTACTTCTCATGTTTTGTGTAGGGGCATATCCATCTAACCAAATATACTCTAGTTTTGTCTTCATATTTTGTAAATTTATTGATACAAATAAACTAAAACTATTTAGTCAAACAAAAATTAGAGTATTTAGAAAATATTGATTTATTAACAATTTATTAAAAAATCAATTTAGAGTAAGGTACATGTAAAGTAAATACATGACAAATAGAAAAAAACCCTCTTTTCTATATAAATTTCTTTTTTTA
>TARA_B100000963_G_scaffold273458_1_pt1 | contig 12245 bp, 13 predicted proteins | sample TARA_B100000963 | Tara Oceans TARA_B100000963 (sample SAMEA2622097) | marine metagenome | biome: marine biome (ENVO:00000447); feature: surface water layer (ENVO:00002042); material: "saline water (ENVO:00002010), including plankton (ENVO:xxxxxxxx)" | depth 5 m | reverse complement strand
AGGATATTATAAATTATGGTGGGCAATATGAACACCTATTACCATTTGAATTAAATAAATAATTTTTATTTGTTCGAATCTAAATAATCTGAAATCACTAGATTTATATTTTGATACATTGTACTATTTAAAGTTACAATTGCATTTTTTTCAATCCAAACTGCCTTATCAATACCTTCTTTCTTTTCGGGGGTAAGTTTATTAGAGTAATCGGTGTGCATTAAATACCAAAAGGTTTTCTTTAATCTATACTTTCTATTCTTTTTAAATACATGATAAGTAGTATTTAATGGTTTTATGATTGACAAATTTTTAACGCCTGTCTCCTCCTCTACTTCTCTAATTGCTGCAGTTTTAACCTCTTCATTTTTATTTATCCTTCCTTTGGGTAAATCCCATTTATTATTTCTAAATATAAATAAAAAACGATTTGTTTTGATATTTTTCACTAACCCTCCAGAAGCTTCAATTAGTTTAAACATGTCAAGAAAATAATACCATAATTTTTCCTCTTTTGAATGATATAAAAAAAGCATTTTTGTTTTTTTTGATTTTAGTATTTGTACGATAAATTTTTTATCTGTGAATTTTACATAAAAAAAGGGAGATTCTTCACTTGGTAATATTAAGCTAGTAGTTAAAATTATGGGTTTTTGATTAAAAAATACTTTATACATTTGTGTATGCTTATAAATGATAAATTAGCAATCCAGACAGCCGAATTACTTTTACAAATTAATGCAATAAAATTAAATATTGAAAATCCCTTTACTTGGTCTAGTGGGATAAAATCTCCTATCTATTGTGATAACAGGTTGGTTCTCTCATATCCAGAAATCAGGAAATTTATATCAAATGAAATTTCAAAATTCATAGAATCCAAATTTCAAAAGGATTTTTATGTAGCTGGTGTCGCAACAGGATCAATCGCAATAGGTATGCTTATCGCAGAAAAGTTAAAAAAACCATTCATATATGTACGTCCAGAACCAAAGTCACACGGTGCTGGTAAACAAATTGAGGGTAGAGTTTTGGAAAAATTACCAGTCGTTGTTGTTGAAGATCTTATAAGTACTGGAAAAAGTTCTTTAAATGCCGTGGAGGCACTTGAAAAAAAGGGTATTGATGTATTGGATGTTTTCTCAATTTTCTCCTATGACTTAGAGATTGCTAAAGTTAATTTTGAAAAAGCAAACAAAAAATTTTATTCACTTAGCGATTTTTCAAAACTTGTTGAATGTTTAAACAAATATATGGGCTTTTCACAAAGTGATCTTGATAAAGTTAATAACTGGAAAAAAGATCCAATCAATTGGTTTGTTTAGTAAATAATTTTAACATCTGTAACTTTTGGAGTTTCTTTTATCCCGTTTAAGTTCAAAATTTGAAATCTTTCGTGATCAATAAGCCCTATTATTTTTCCTTTTTTGGTTTCACCATCAATTACATATTTAATTAATTGATTTTTTTTAAATAAGCTTTTATTAAAGTCTCTTTTTAGAAGATTAAAATCCCTATACAGAAACAAATTTTCACTGAAAATTTTTAAAAAACTATTGAGTATTTTTTTTAGACTATATGTACTCTTCGAAATAATTTTCATTGAAATAGCACCAAGGTCTTTTGGGAAGTCTACCTGATTAACATTAATCCCAATACCAATAATTGAACCAATTAATTTTTCTCCCTTATATAAGTTCTCTATTAATATTCCAGATATTTTTTTATTGACTGACAAAATGTCGTTTGGCCATTTTATTAATAGTTCATTAATTCCATGACAAACTAAAACTTCTTTTACGGACAGTGAAGTAATTAAATTTAATGAAAAATGTGACGAGAAAGAAAGGCTGTTACCACTTAAAAAAATTGAGAATGTAAGGTTTTTATTCGCTTGAGAAAGCCATTTTTTACCTCCCTGCCCCCTACCATCAGTTTGATTTTTAGCCCACACAACTAATCCATTTGTTTCTAATTTATTATGATATAATCTTTTTATTTCATTATTTGAAGAGTCAATGGCATTAATTTTGATAATTTTGAATGTAATCACAAATTTGTGTTTTGTATTGACTAATATAATATTTTTGTATAATTGATGGCACATTCTGTTGAAGGTACTAATGACTTGATTGAAAATATTGTAATTGGAATTTCGGATGTTAAAGGACAGGATATTGAAATGATTGATTTAAGAAAAGTTGATAATAGAATTTGTGATTTCTATATTATTTGCACAGGGAGTTCGAATACGCACGTCTCAGCTATATTAGAATCTGTTAAAAAAAAAGTAAGTAAGATTTTAAAAGAAAAACCGTCCCACACAGAAGGAGAACAAAATGCGGAGTGGATTCTTTTAGATTATATTAATGTTGTAGTCCATATTTTTCAAAATCATGTTAGAGATTTCTACAGAATTGAAGAGTTGTGGGGTGACTGTAAAACAAATATGATTACTCTAAAAAATAATTAATATGTCAAAAAAAAATGATAAAAAACCAAAAATGAATCCATATTGGATATATGGTATAATTATATTTATTCTTTTAAGTATTAGTTTTTTTGGGGAAGGTAGTATTCAAACCTCGAATAAAACGAATACATCTGATTTTGAAAAATTTCTTTTAAATGGTGATATAGAAAAAGTTCTAATTCAAAACGAAAAAATTGCAAGAATTTTTCTTAAAAAAGAGGCTTTAGAAAGAAATGAACACAAGGTCGCGTCTAAAAAAAATTTTTTGGGACAAATTAATGAAATCGGTCCTCATTACTCTTTTGAATTTGGTGATTTAAAACTTTTCCAAGAGAAGCTTGAAAATGCAAGGTCAAGGAATTTAGATTTCCAATATGAGTTTGTAACCGTAGAAAATAAATTTTTTGATATAATTTTAAGCTTCCTTCCTATAATAGTAATAATTGCAGTTTGGATTTTTATCATGAGAAGAATGTCTGGCAATGCCGGGGGAGGAGCTGGAGGACAAATTTTCAATATAGGGAAATCAAAGGCCAAATTATTCGACGAAAAGAAAGATATAAAGACTACGTTTAGAGATGTCGCTGGTCTTGAAGGTGCTAAAGAAGAAGTACAAGAAATAGTTGATTTCCTTAAAAATCCAAAAAAATATACAGTACTGGGAGGTAAAATACCCAAAGGAGCTCTTTTAGTCGGGCAACCAGGTACTGGAAAAACTCTTTTAGCTAAAGCTGTAGCTGGAGAAGCAAAAGTACCATTTTTCTCCCTTTCAGGTTCAGATTTTGTTGAGATGTTCGTTGGTGTTGGTGCTTCAAGAGTCCGAGATTTGTTTAAACAGGCAAAAGATAAATCCCCCTCAATAATATTCATTGATGAAATTGATGCAATTGGAAGGGCAAGAGGGAAAAATAACTTTACGGGGTCAAATGACGAAAGAGAAAATACTCTTAATCAGCTTTTAACTGAAATGGATGGTTTCGGGACAAATACCAACGTAATAGTTTTAGCAGCCACCAACAGAGCTGATGTTTTAGATAAGGCATTAATGAGAGCAGGGAGATTCGACAGACAAATTTATGTTGATTTACCTGATTTAAGAGAGAGAAAGGAAATTTTTAAGGTACACCTTATGCCACTTAGAAAAAATAAAACGTTAGATATTGACTTTCTAGCTAAACAAACACCCGGTTTTTCGGGAGCAGATATTGCAAATGTATGTAATGAAGCTGCTCTTATTGCTGCTCGAAAGAACAGAAAAAATGTTGGGAAACAGGATTTTTTAGATGCTGTTGACAGAATCGTAGGTGGACTTGAAAAAAAGAATAAAATTATTTCGCAAGAAGAGAAAAAAACAATAGCATTCCATGAGGCCGGCCACGCATTAGTGAGTTGGTTATTAGAGTTTGCAGCACCGTTAGTAAAAGTAACTATTGTACCAAGAGGGAGATCATTAGGTGCTGCTTGGTATTTACCAGAAGAAAGAATGATAGTTAGAACTGAACAAATGCTTGACGAAATGTGTGCAACTTTAGGTGGTAGAGCTGCGGAAAAAATAATTTTCAATAAGATTTCTACTGGAGCTTTAAGTGATCTTGAAAAAGTTACACAACAAGCTAAGGCAATGGTCACAGTTTATGGCTTAAATGATGAAATTGGAAACATAACATATTACGATTCCAGTGGACAAAGTGACTATAATTTTTCAAAACCCTATTCAGAAGAAACAGCTCAAACCATAGATAAAGAAATATCCAAAATTGTTGAAAAACAATACATCAGAGCTTGTAAAATCATTAAATCCCATAAAGATAAACTAAATACTTTAGCAGCTAGATTGTTAGAAAAAGAGGTGATTTTCAAAGACGATCTTGTTAAAATTTTAGGAACTAGACCCTTTGCAAAAAAAGAAGAAGCTGTAATTACACCCAAAAAAAAATAAATTTAAAATGAATTTTTTGGGTAGTTTTTTTCGAAAAAATAAACCTAAAAAAAGTAAGTATCTACCCAAGAAAAAAGAAACTCTTGAAATATCATTTGTAAAAAAATTTACCTCAAACGGGGGAAAATTTATTTATTGTGAAAATGAGGAAGAATTAAATCTGAGTTTTCAAAATATACTATTTGAAAACCAGATAACATCTTCTGATCTTTTTTCAAACGAGACGTCAATTTCTGAATATTTCCAAATTAACAATGAAAATTTCAATTCAATAGGTTTAGTAATGAATTGTGAATTTTTAATATCCGACCAAGGTTGTATAATGGTATCTAATCGACAAATTTTGAATAAAAAACTTAACCAACTACCTAAAATTTTGATTGTAGTTGCAAAGACATCTGACTTTAGGAATGATGTTAGTGAGGCGATGAGTTCAATTAGAAATAAATATGGTAAATCCATACCTTTAAATATTACAAATATTCATCCTACAAGTTCAGAAAAGAAATCAAATTTTGTCTCCTATAAAAGAATATCAAAAGAGTTATATTTGCTCTTAAGGGATTTCAATAAATGAAAAATTTTTGGACTCGTTTTTTATTTGGGCTACTATATGCTATATTGGTTTCAGCTTCCGTTTTCTATTCTAAATTTTCTTTTAAAATAGTGATCTCTCTTTTTTCAATTATAGTGCTTAAAGAGTTTTTTACTCTTATAAGTTTCAAAAATTATTTTTTTTTATTATTGGTTTTATTTTTAATTTGGATTCCTGAAAATTTAGTTATTAATGATTCTCTAACAATAACCGTCTGCATTGTTTCATTAATTTGTAGCATCTATTGTACGACTTTACTTTTTTTCAAAAGGGATTTTAAATATTCAAAAATCAATTTTACAACTTCGTTATTATACATAACTACATCTTTCTTTTTTATGATTCAAATTCATGAACACGGAACCATTTTTAATCCTTTATATTTATTTGTATTTTTTTCTTCAATATGGATAAATAATATTTTTGCCTATTTAATAGGTGCTGAATTTGGTAAAAACAAAATCCTAGAGGAGGTTTCCCCAAATAAAACTTGGGAGGGATTTTTTGGAGGATTTTTTGCATCATTGATTTTTGTTTATCTGATGGAATATTATTTTAATCTATTTAATAATTATTGGATAGTCTTAGGGATAATAATACCAATTTTATCCTTGATTGGTGATCTTCTACAATCATTATACAAAAGAAAAGCGAAATTAAAGGATAGTGGAAATATAATACCTGGTCATGGAGGAGCTTATGATAGAATGGATAGTGTCATTTATTCAGCACTTTATTACTATCTTTTCCTGAAATTATTGTAGAAATGTTCCACAAAGAAGGCTATCAAATAATCATTATTTCGTTATTATTAACATCGGGCTTTATCATCTCTTTAGAATATTTCATAGATAATAATGAACTGAAATTTTTTCTAAAATTATTGTGCTTCATTTTATTTGTCCTAATCCTTCAATTTTTTCGCAATCCAAAAAGAAAAGTTGAGTCTGACGATAAGTCGATACTGGCTCCTGCAGATGGAAAAATAGTGATAATTAAAGAAGTTTTTGAAAAAGAGTTTTACAAGGAAAAACGATTACAGGTTTCAATCTTCATGTCACCATTTAATGTACATGTTACAAGATATCCCGTCGGTGGTGAAATTATTTTTAGCAAATACCATCCCGGCAAATATTTGTTTGCATGGCACCCAAAATCGTCTGAATTAAATGAGAGAACCACCGTTGTAATTAAAAATAAGGTCTTTGGAGATATTCTTTACAGGCAAATAGCTGGTGCGTTAGCTAGAAGAATAGTAAATTATGCATCTGAAGGAAAGGAAGTTGTACAAGGTAGTGAGTCTGGATTTATCAAATTTGGATCAAGGTTAGATATTTTTTTACCTCTGAATACTGAAGTAAATGTTAGTATGAATCAAATGGTTAAAGGGGGAATTAGTAAAATAGTCTGAATTATCTTGATAAAATATTCTTTTTTAAGATTTCAATTTTTTTTATCGCATCAGATTCTTTTTTTAATTCATTTTCAACTATATTTTTGGGAGCATTACTTGTAAATTTTTTATTATTTAATTTTTTTCTTATTGATTTTAAAAACCCTTCGGTGTAAAACAATTCATTTTTAAGTTTTTCTAGTTCTAGCTTCGAATCTAAATCAAAATTCACCGGGATCGCAAATTCCATGTCTTCAACTATAAAAGTATAGTCTGTAACATCTTTTCTTGAATTCAATGATTTTATACTTTCCAAATTTCCTAATTTTTTTAAAACTTCAGTATGTGGCAAGTTTTCCTCATTACCAATAAATTTTAAATTTAGCATTTTGGTTCTTTTAATAAGTTTTTCTTTTCTAAATTTTCTTATTTCCGTAATGATTTTTTTTGCTCGATCAAAATCTTTTAAAATTTTAGGGTCAAACTTTTTTTCAATTGGCCAACTTGTTGTCATTATTGATTCTTCCTTTTGATCTTTTAATTTTTGCCATAATTCTTCAGTAATAAATGGCATAAAAGGGTGTAGTAACTCAAGATTTATCAAAAACAAATTTTTAATTTTTTCCAAAAGTTGACTACTAATAGGCTTACCATACTCGGGTTTAATAGTTTCTAGAAACCATGAACAAAAATCGTCCCAAATTAACTTATAAATGAGCATTAATGATTCTGATATTCTGAAATTATCAAAGTTTTTATTTACTTGATTTATTGTAAAGGAAAGATTATTTTCATACCAATTTATAATCTTTAAATTTTTTTCAATATTTTGTTTTTTTTTGTCTACTTCCCATGAAGAAATCAACCTATAAGAATTCCAAATTTTATTTGCAAAGTTTTTACCTTGCTTGCAAAGTGATTCATCAAATAATAAATCGTTACCCGCCGAGGAGCTGAGCATAAGTCCTACTCTCACAGCGTCTGCACCATAATTGCTTATTAATTTTAAAGGGTCAGGTGAATTACCCAATTGCTTTGACATTTTTTGCCGTTTTTTATCCCTTACCAATCCCGTAAAATATATATTTTTAAATGGTTCCTTACCTGTAAATTCATAACCTGAAATTATCATTCTAATAACCCAAAAGAATATAATATCAGGACCCGTCACAAGATCTTGAGTAGGATAGTAATATTTAAACTCTGGATTTTCGGGTTCAGAAATCCCATTAAAAACAGATATTGGCCATAACCATGAGGAGAACCAGGTGTCTAGCACGTCTCCATCTTGTTCAACTTCATTAGGTTTTATATTTTCTAAACCAATTATTTTTTTGATTTTTACTAGAGCTTTATCCATATTTTCTGCAACAACAAAATCATCTTCTCCTTTTCCATAATAGAAAACAGGTATTCTATGACCCCACCATAACTGTCTAGAAATATTCCAATCTCTAATATTTTTAAGCCAATGTTTATATGTATTTTGAAATCTTTTAGGATGTAGTTTTACTTTTTTAGTTTTAAAAACAGCATCTAATGCGGGTTTTGAAAAATTGTTCATCTTTAAAAACCACTGCTTAGAAATTCTTGGTTCAATTACGACCTTTGTTCTTTCTGATACCCCAACATTATGATTATAATTTTCAACTTTTACTAAAAAACCTTTTTCTTTTAATTCCTTACGAATTTTTTTTCTAACATCAAATCTATCCATCCCTTCATAATGTAAGCCATTTTTATTTAGAGTTCCATTAGAATTGAAAATGTTGATACTTTTTAGTTTGTGTTTTTTACCAATGAGGTTATCATTCAGGTCATGGGCAGGAGTTATTTTCAAGGCTCCAGTACCAAATTTTGGATCAACATATTCGTCTTCAATAATAGGTACCAACCTGTTTGAAATTGGGACAATAACTTTTTTCCCAATAAGATTTTTAAATCTTTTATCACTGGGATTAACACAAAGTGCAGTGTCCCCAAAGATTGTCTCTGGCCTAGTTGTAGCAATTGATATTTGATTACTACTGTCTTGAATTTGGTATAAAATGTAGAATAACAAACCTTGTTTTTCTTCATAAATCACTTCTTCATCTGACAAAGTTGTCTCAGCTTTGGGGTCCCAATTGACCATTTTATTTTCTCTATAAATTAATTTCTTTTCATAAAGTTGGACAAAAACTTTGATTACAGATTTGTATAAATCGTCATCTAATGTGAATTTGGTTCTATCCCAATCGCATGAACAACCTATTTTTTTTAATTGCTCTAAAATTATTCCTCCATATTTATTAGTCCAATCCCAGGCGTGTTTTAAAAATTCCTCTCGTGAAAGAGATTTTTTTTCTATACCCTTTTCCTTTAAATAAGAAACCACTTTTGCTTCTGTTGCTATAGATGCATGATCTGTTCCAGGTACCCAACATGAATTCTTACCAATCATTCTAGCTCTTCGTATTAATATATCTTGAATAGTATTGTTAAGCATATGTCCCATATGTAAAACCCCTGTTACATTTGGAGGAGGAATAACAATAGTATATGGTTTACTTGAATTAGGTTTTGACTGAAAAAGTTTTTTTTCTAGCCAATAATTATACCATTTTTCTTCAATTTCAGATGGATCAAACTTTGTGGTCAAAGGCATTAAATTATAGTTCTGTGAATAATATTTTACAAAAGTACTTTTAGTTTAATTAAAAAAAAAATTACACTCAAATCTACCTTTAGATAAAAATATCAAAATTCGTATCTTGTTAATATAAACTAAGTTTATGAAGAAAATATTATTTGTGCTTATTGCTTTAAATACTGGCTTTATTTTTTCTCAAGAAGAAGGGCCAAAAATAGAATTTGAATCTCTTGAAATTAACTACGGTCAAATATCAAAAGGAGACAATGGTGTAAGGATTTTTAAATTTACCAATATAGGTTCAGAGCCATTAATTATCAATAAAGTATATTCTTCCTGTGGATGTACCATCCCAAAAAAACCCTCCTCACCAATTGGGCCTGGTCAAATTGACGAAATACAAGTAAAATACGATACTAACAGAATAGGTCCAATAAAGAAAACAATAACTGTTTTATCTAACGCTACTAACTCCCCAACATTATCCCTTAAGATAACGGGAAATGTTGAATAGAAATTTCGATTTGGATATTAAAAGCAATCATTCTCTTGAAAAATTAAATACTTTCGGATTAGATGTAGCTTCTGAATCATTTTTTATTGTAAAAGATTTAAAGGATTTAAGAAATATTTTGTTAAAAAATAAAAATAAAAAAATAACTGTACTTGGGGGAGGTAGCAATATTTTGTTCACAAAATTTTTAGATGGGCTTTGTTTAAAAATTGATTTAAAAGGAATAGATGTCATTGAAGAAAACGAAAAAAACGTTATTGTAAATGTAATGGCCGGTGAAAATTGGAATGATTTTGTAGAATGGTCAGTAAATAATGGTTTTGGAGGTATTGAAAATTTGTCGCTAATTCCAGGTTTAGTGGGTGCTGCTCCAATACAGAATATTGGAGCCTATGGTGTTGAATTGAAAGATGTTTTTGTAAGTTGCAATACAATAAATATTAACAACCAAACAGAAAAAGAATTTGACGAAAAAAGTTGTTTATTTGGGTATAGGACGTCGCGTTTTAAAACAATCGATAAAAATGTCTACATTATCACTTCAATTAAAATAAGGCTAACAAAGGAAAAACACAAATACAATATCTCGTATGGAACTGTAAAAGAGGAAATTGGTAATAGAGAAATAAACTTAAAATCAATTTCTAAAGCGGTAATAAAAATTAGAAAAAGTAAATTACCAGATACAGATCATATAGGGAATTGTGGTAGCTTTTTTAAGAATCCAGTGATTAATGAATTACAATATCTTCAACTTAAAAAAAAATTTCCCTCTATTTCTACATTCAAAGTAAAAAAAAATGAATACAAAGTATCAGCTGCTTGGCTAATTGAGTTTCTGAAATACAAGGGGAAATCGTTTGGTAATGTTGGTATTTACAAAAATCAAGCCTTGGTCTTGGTAAATTTAGGAGGAGCCACAGGAAAAGAGGTGTTATCTTTAGCCAATAAAATAATTTCTGAGGTTTATTCTACTTTTAAATTAAGCTTACAACCTGAAGTAGAAATATTATAATTAATCCTTATTTTTAGAATCTATAAAAATTGTAACTGGACCCTGATTGACAATGTTTATAGTCATGTCTGCACCAAAAATACCCTTTATAACTTTTTTACATAATATAGATTCTATCTCGTCGCAAAAAGTATTATAGTAGTCAATAGCTTTTGGAGACTTAGCTGCATTGATATAGGATGGCCTATTCCCTTTTTTAGTTTTAGCAAATAATGTAAACTGGCTAATTACCATTAAATCTCCATCCACATTAATTAAAGAATTATTCATTAACTTTTTTTTGTCATCAAAAATTCTCAAATTAATTATTTTGTTAACTAACCATGAAATGTCACCTTCATTATCACTAATATCAACTCCCAAAAGGACAACCAAACCATCACTTATTTCTCCAATTTTTTTATCTTCTACTATGACAGATCCATGTGAAACTCTTTGTATTAATGCCCTCATTTGTTATCTAATTATTTTTTTATCGTGAATTAGGTTAATGTAGCTTTCATACCTAAAATTTGAAATTTCGCCAGTTACTAATCTTTTTTTTACCTCACATTCAGGTTCATCAATATGAATGCAATTCTTAAATCTACAATTTTTACTAGCTTCAAGCAATTCTGGAAAATATCGATAAATTTCATTTCTTTTCATATCAACTAATCCAAAACCTTTAATACCAGGAGAATCAATTACACGAGTATTTTTATCTATATCATACATTTGAGCAAATGTTGTAGTATGTCGGCCTTTATTGGTTGAATTAGAAACAGATTGTGTCTTCAGATTTAGTTTTGCATTTAAACAATTAATTAAAGTTGATTTTCCAACTCCACTATTACCTGAAAAAAGTGTTGTCTTGTTTTTAATTAAGTCTGATATTTTTGAAATATCCTTTTTTTTGTGACAAGAAATCAAAAGACAATTAATACCCAAATTAGTGTAAATTTTTCTTATAGTCTCAATTTCTAGGAGTTCCTCCTCAAGATATGTATCGGATTTACTAAAGACTATTAACGTCGGTATTTGGTATGCATTAGATGTAATTAAAAAACGGTCAATAAACTCAAAGTAGGTTCTAGGTCTTTTTAAAGTAATTACTAAGATTGCTTGATCTAAATTACTTGCCAGAACGTGTGACTCTTTCGAAAGATTTACCGACCTTCTTATTATATAATTTTTTCGAGGAAAGATTTTAGTAATATCTCCTTTATATCCCTTACTGGATTTTATAAATTTTACATAATCACCAACAGAAATCGGATTGGTATGTCTTATATTCAATAGTCGTAATTTTCCTCTCGCTATGCATTCATAAATTTTATTTTCCTCTAGACTTTTTACGAGGTAGCTATTACCAGTTGACTTGTATACAATTCCTTTAATTTCTTGTCTTTTATATTAAATATAGTCTAGTTATTTAAAACAAACAATTAAACCTTGAATTGCTATATTTGTTTAAAAGTAAAAATATTGCTTGCAAAAAAAGTAATTCTATTGATTTTGGATGGTTGGGGTAAATCCCCAAATAAAAATGAATCGGCAATAGCAAATGCAAGAACTCCTTTTATAGATAAACTTTTAGATAATTATTCAAGTGCAGAATTAATCACTTATGGAAATCATGTTGGTCTTCCCCGTAGTCAAATGGGAAATAGTGAGGTTGGACACTTAAATATATCAGCAGGAA
>TARA_B100000963_G_scaffold89970_1_pt1 | contig 12257 bp, 15 predicted proteins | sample TARA_B100000963 | Tara Oceans TARA_B100000963 (sample SAMEA2622097) | marine metagenome | biome: marine biome (ENVO:00000447); feature: surface water layer (ENVO:00002042); material: "saline water (ENVO:00002010), including plankton (ENVO:xxxxxxxx)" | depth 5 m | reverse complement strand
TTGATGCTTCCATCAGTTCCGATACGTACCCAGTTTTGTCTTCTCCACTTTGCTAACTCACCCATTACTACTTCTTTTTCCTTTTGATTTTTAGTTTCTTTCTCTTGCTCCCCTTTGCGTAGTTTGGGTCTTTGCAGTACTTAGACGCTGCCATGTTAGCGTAAGCTGAAGGGTACTTATCAAAGGTGCGTTTTGCCCAAGCTATTCCTTTTGGACATATTTTGTTTCCCATAACACTTATTTCCCTACCTCCTTTATGGCTTTCTTATGTGCCTGGGTGAATGTCATTCCGCCTAACATAGACTTACGCATAGAAGCGAGATGCTTTTTCGTATGGTGCTTTGCATGCCTCTTCATGGTCTTCTCCTGCCTAATACTTAAACTTTTGCGTGTTTTCATTTCTTTGGTTGTTTCTTAGCCTTTTTATTAGGTTTCTTTTTCTTTGCCTTCTTAGTTATTGTAAGAGAATTTCTTTTTTTACCTGATGAATAATACATAATTTTTTTTTAAATCAACATTTCCACCTACGCAGGGCAAGAGCTTTTCTAGTAGGTCTTCCTTTTGAGTCCTTCATTGGACCCTTAACTCCTGACATTCTTGCACAAAAGCTACGCTTCCTAGCACCTCCTCCTGGTTGTGGAGCCTTTAGATTGGAACCTGTTTTCCTGTTGTAGTAATCCCTACCTTTTTTAGTAAGACCACCCTTTTTGGATTTGTGTTCTTTTCTTAATGAAACCTTTTTTCGTGCCATACGATAGATGTTTATTTCTTCGTATACGAATACAAACCTAAATATCCCTTAATTTATCGGGTAGCTTACCTTGCTTAACCCACTCATCTGTTTGATATAAACACATGGCATTCCAGATCACTGCACTAAGGTGATCTTCATCCTCAAATCCTTCCATATATGCCCAGAGATGTCGGTAAATAGCGTCGATGTATCTACTGTAGAACTGACCCTTCTCCCAGTTGCGTGAACCATACTTGTTGGCTCCGTCCTCGAACCTGCGACTTGTGGCCTTCAACGCAGAGATGGGAAGTTGGTTAGGAAGACCTTTGCCTTTCATTGAATCCCTTACCGAACCTGTTTCAAACTCAGTACGTTCTCCACTATCTGGCAGTTCATTTACTTTTTCGTTGGTGGTGTCCATAGTCTTATTTCTCCTTCTTTTTCGTTATATTCACTTAGGCTTCTCAAGATGTATGAGAGCCTTGCATTTAATAAAGCTTCTTCTTCGTTCTGACCTTTTGATTCATAAGCATCCACAACAGTCCTCCAGGTTGCGCCATGCTTATCAAGAAGTTTCATTGCAGTCTTTGGGCCTATGCCAGAAGCACCAGAGAACCCATCAACACTGTCACCTGATAATGTTTGAACTAGGTGATTGTAGTCGGCTTCTTCTTTTGTTGTGTAGTTGGTTTCTGCTTTTAAAAAATTAAACCACTCACAATTAAGAGTGCCGAAGTCCTTGTCTCCACTAACAGCAACCATGTGCTTTTTCCCACAACACATCATGCCAATAACATCATCAGCCTCAAGGTTGTGTTTGTAATAACCATTACGTTTCTTGTAGCACCACTCCTTAACTGCCTTTATACCGAGAGGTTTTCTCTTACCTTTCCTGTTAGCTTTGTATTCTGGAAAGATATCATAACGAAAGTTACGGCTGTCAGAGAACACCATCTGGTAATCATCGGTATCTGTTTGGGTCTGGATGTAATCAATAGTCTCATCAACAATCGACTTCATCTCGTTCATGTCTGTCTGTAACGTCCATATGTCATCGTCCCATTTGATCTCTTGCTCAGACGCAAAGGCACTCCTCCAGACAACCATGTCTCCATCTATCACTGCTGTTCTTTTCTCGCTCATAAATCTTAGTGTGTCTCTGCCCAGTTGTTACCAATCTTAAAGTCTCCATCAATCGGACACTTGATGCCAAGGGTCTTCCCTGCCTTCTCCATTGCAGCTACAAAAGTTCTTCCAAGATCCTTTGCGTGTTCCTCGTCGCATGAGAACTGAACCTCATCGTGTACGTTTGCATGCATCTCGTAGGGATGTTTAGCCATCAATGCAAACTCGATAAGACTCTGCTTCATGATAACAGCACCACAACTCTGTAACAGGAAGTTGAGTAGTGAGTGTGTTGACCTTGATCTAATGACCCTGCCATCGATGCCTGTAAGATGCCCATGTTTTTTTGCAGAAGCTTCAACATCACTTAACAGTTTCTTGAACGCTGGCATCTTAGCCATAAAAGAATTTCTTAGTCTCTTTCCTTGTGGTCTTCCTCCACCAACTGACTCACCTAACCTAGTATCACTAGCACCATATATGAGTGAGTAGATAAATACTTTTGCTGCGCTCCTGTCAGGCAAACCAGCAGCATTCTGATTAACTGTATGAATGTCACCCTCTAGGATTTCTCTAACATACTTACCAGAGTCATAAGGAAACAGATAATGTGCAAGACACCTAAGTTCCAGTTGTGCGCTATCGCTCCCTACAAGAACCTTTCCTTCTGGAGCAGTGAACAACTCACGACACTCCTTTCCGTACTCCGAACGTACCGCAGGAATCTGTCCAAGGTTTGGTGCGTTATGTGTACACCTTCCAGTAATAGTTCCAGCAGTGTTAACTGACCCATGAATCCTTCCTTCATCTGTAACAGCATTCAACCAGGCGTGTCTTCCTTCCGCTAACATTCCAAGACGTTTCTGTAACAACAGGTACTCAAGAAGTTTAAGAGATTCCTTTGTGTCTATCTGTCTAAGCACTCCCTCATTTATCTCTGGTCGCTTGCCTTCATACGCTGCTGGCTTCCACCCAGCTTCCATAAGTCTTTCAGCAATCTGATCTCGGCTTCCTGGGTTAAATGGAATTGTTTTTGTTTTGTTTCCCGTCTTCTCTGCAAGGTCACTGATGTTTTGTTTTAGACCTGCCTTCTTTAGCTGACCCTTCAAAGCAATCTTAGTCTTCCCAGTGTACTCGATGCCGTCTACCTCAACCTTCCAACCAGTAACACTCTTCATCGTCTCTACCTTTGGAGGGAACACCTCTTGCATCTCGTTCTCTATCTCCACCCGACGTACCATAAGTTCCTTTGCAAGCTCCTTGGCCTTATCAATATCAAAGGGAAATCCGTTCATCTCCTGCACTCGAATTAGTTTTGCAAACTCATGTTCAATAACAAGGGACTTGGGGGCTGTACTGTTTTCTAGAAGATGTTTGTAGAGTGCTAACGTTGTCCTTACATCCTGGTTGCAATAGGTCTGCATCTCTGGACTAAAGTTTTCCCAGTCTTCATCTTCACCATGTGAATCCTTATGAACACCAATACGAAGACCCCAAGCTTTGAGTGAGTGAGATCCTCTCAACTTCTTAGGGAAACCTTTCTCGTATCCTCTCTTGTCATCTTCATCACCTATGTCAGGGAACAACACCTTTGCCATAAGCATCGTGTCTACAATTTTGTTGAAGCGTATTCCGTACAATCGATAGAGTGCAGGAGCATCAAAGCCTATGCCATTGTGAAAGCAAACATACTCAGATTCCTGTAGCATCTTTAAGCCCTCATCAATATTCTCTTTCATTGTATTAAACTCAAACAACTCACTTGTTGTAGGGTCTATAACTGTGAAGCAATGTAACCGATCAAGACCCTCAAGTGTCTGCCAGTTCTTTATTGCGTTCGTTTCTATGTCACTGATTAGGATGTTATATTTGTAACTCATATTAATTTTATTCTTTCTTCTATTCTCTTACTTAATGTTCTAAATGCTACCTCTACTGTTTGGGGTACGACTCCGTTTCCCAAGAGCCTAAGTCTGTCCACCCTACTGGGAGTCCCATTAGTTGCTCCACCCAGTTTGGGTTTAGGTGTTGTCCTTGGTTCTTCCCATTCGTGTTGGGGTTCTCTTGGTCTGCTAGGCCATCTTTGGCTTTTGGTTTTCCCTTCCTGTCCTTGTGTAATTTCTCCCTCTGTACTTCGTATCCGTGTACCTTCGGGTGGTTGCTCAGTCCCACTTGTCCGTAGTTTGGTTTCCCTCCTATCTTTTCCGCTTCCGATACTGTCGGAGTCGGCCAGTTCTGCATCATCACAGCCGTCTCTAATGGATGCCCTGCGTGTTGTTTTCTTGACTTTGATTTTGACTTGCTGTTCGGAGGAAGTCCTCCCCCTGATTTGACAGTCATTGTGGGCCAAGATGAACACTCTTTTCCTTTGGTGTGGTGCGCCAACTTCACTCGCTGAGAATACTCCTGCCTCTGCGATGTAACCCATGCTTTCCAAGTCTTGGAGGACATGGAGCAGAACACTTCGTCCTGTCTCTGTTTTGGAACTGATGATTCCTTCAACGTTTTCCAAGAAAACAAGTCGTGGTCTACATCTTCCGATTCCATCACTGATGTAGGGGTAGAGGTGTCTTGGGTCTTCAACTCCTTCTCGGCTTCCTGCATGGGAAAAAGGTTGGCATGGGAATCCCCCAGAGAGGATGTCAATTTGTCCAAGAAACTTTTCGTATGGGAAGGTTTTAAGATCCGTCCAGATAGGTGCTGGAGATATTTTATTCTCTTCCATCTTCGCAACCAAGTTGGCGATTGCGAAAGCTTCGATCTCCACATGAGCGACTTCGATGCAGTTTGGGAGAACTCTTCTGAGTCCAAGACCAATTCCTTCGTATCCACTGCAAAGTGAAAGGTGTCTGATATATTCTTTGGTATTATCCACATCTAAAATTCTTCTGATATTTCTGTTTCGGTTAGTCTTCCTGTTCTCTGGCAGTACTCAAGGTGACTGCAAAGTCCTGTTTCGCCACTGAATCGGTTTTTAAGAACAGACAACTTCGTGACTTTATCTTCACTCTGAAGATTCCTGGAAAGGGCTACGCAAATGTCACTTAACTGACTAAGGCTTGAGCTACCCCTAAGTGCTGATAGGTTAGGCATAATTCCGTCTTCGTACCCTCGGTTTCCTTCTGGTCGCTTTAGGTGGCTGACAAGTATAAGTGCAAAGTTACATTCCTCAACAAGCGTTCGCAGCTTTGTCATTAAGATGTCGATGCTTTTTCTCTCGGATGTTTCAATCTCTGCAAGGCCACTTACCACTATGCTAATGTGATCAAGCACAATGTAATCAACCCCAAGTGCCTTGACGAGATAACGCATGTGTGAAAGTAACTGGTCAGTGTTAAGAGAACCCCAGTGGTCATAAAGAAAGAACCTTCCAGAGCCAACAGTTTTCTTAAATGCTTCTCTGTACTTGTCATCAACTACAAAATCCTCGAGGTGCAATAGCTTTCCTAACTCAAGTCCAAGAACACCTTGTGCTGACCTCTCTATGTTTTCTTCAAGAGCTATGTAACCTATCTTTGTTTTCTTTGTTGTAGTTAGTAAATGGTGAGCAATTTGCCTACAAACTTGTGACTTTCCGACACCACTTCCTGCACAGAACAAACTAATCTCTCCTTTGCGTAGTCCTTTTGTTTTTTCATTGAGTCCCTCAAAGGGATACGGAACTGAGTCATTCTTCTTCACTGTGGATATACGTTCAAATAAATCAGCACCATCTATAATGTTTACTGGACTCCACTGCTTGGCATCAAACATAGCCCTAACAACATCTTGTGCTTTGCCTTCCATCAGTAATGCGTTAGGATCTTTTCCAGGTAACTTAGCAACATAAGCTTTGCCAGTGGGGATAATACTAACACACTCACTCATTGCCTTTTGTCCTGGTTCATCCATGTCAAACATCAGGACCACTTCATCAAACAACTCAAGCCACTTTAAGTTCTTCTTGAACGCACTCTTGGCACTGTTAGTTCCTTGCGGAATGGACACGCAGGGGTAGCGGTTAGAGCCTAACTGGGAAACTGTTAATGCGTCTATTTCGCCTTCACAAATAATTAACTTCTTGCCACCATTCGGCCAAAGGTGCTGACCAAAGAAGTGATCTTTTATACAGCCTGTAGTCTCAAACTTTTTATCTTTGTCTCTTATCTTTTGACCAACTAACTCACCATCAAAGTTTCTGTAGTTGGCTATGTGTACTGTCTTACCCCTATAGTTACCTACGTAGTAACCATACTTTTTACAGGTATCAAGGTGTATTCCTCTAGGAGCTATGGGTAACAAATCCCCATAAATAAATTCTTCTTCTTTTTTGTTTTTCTTTGTCATCTTTTTCTTAGGTGGTTCGGTTATCTTTTCAGCAGGAGTATACCTTCCGCAGCTAAAACACTTTGTACTGCCATCGGCATTGATACATAACGCATCACTGCTAGAACAATCAGGACATGGAAGGTGTCTATCTATGAATCCAAGGTCTTCGTCCATTCGGTCGGTATCCTCTTGTGACACCACATGAAGCCATGCCTATCGCACCACTTGGCATATGTCGTGTTACTGTTTTTGGTGAGTCGGTTATATGCATTTTGGAACAAGAATCTGACATCGTAACGACTTCCGTACTGCTCTTGAATGAGCCGATGTTTCGTCCTATCTTCGGGCTTGAAGAATCCCTTTGCTTCTATGATCACACCATTGGGGAAAATAAAGTCAGGGGTATACGTTGCCAGTTTTGTGTAACTGATCTTCAAAGTCTCGTACTCAAATTCAACCCCCTCCCGTTTAAGGGAGAGGGCTGTATTCTTTTCAAACTTAGAACGGAACTGCATTCGACGATGTTTGATTCTCTTCTTCGCTCTCTTCACTTTCTTCTTCTTCTTCTTCGTTATCTTCTGCAACAAAGCCCCCTTTGACTTGATCAAAACCAAAAGACTCTGCGTTGTCTCCACTTGCACCACTGTACTCGACTAACTCAACAACCTGGACTGCACGTAGTCTAAGCGTATACCCAAAACCAAGTGCATGAACATACCAAGTTGCAAGATCAACACTCATTCTTACTAACGAGCCACTGCCAACATTTGTATCTGCTGGAAGTTTGTTGCCTTGACTATCATAAATGCCTATAGAAAATGTAAGCTCACCTTTTGAAGTTTGCTTTTTTGCTACCTGCTTTGCGTAGATCTCGTTATCACCATCATCAGTAATACGAATAGGAGGCGTGTTGAATTGCTTCAACTTTTTCTTGCCTTGTTTGACAAGCTCTTCCTTGTAGGCTTTCTCTACAAGTTTATCTACATTTGCAGCGAACTCATTAAAGACTCCCTCATCCTCAATGTGAATCTTGCAGGAGTATTGTCCGTTCTCATCCCATTTGTAGTCGGGCTGTAACTTCGGATAGAATGCCTTTCCGATTGGCGTGGTTAGTTTATGTATTTTCATTTATTTTTATCTCTTATAGTTATTTTATTTCTATTTTATGTTTTCCGTTTTTTAGGAAAAGAAGTACGGACTGTCTCGTATCAATGAGATGTCGGCAGAACCATATTGAGGAGGCTCTGGAAATTCAAGGTCAGGATTTTGTTCTTTTATTTGACCAAGCCACTCACGCAACAAATCAGGAGTGAACATCTTTACTGCTTCAGATCTAATGGTCTCTGCAAGTAACTGTGCTTTGTTTGAGTGAGTACCAAATGAGTCATGGATCATACAGAAATCATACAGACCCAGCTTGTTGGATTCATGTACAACGTTGTGTAACAAAGCTGAGTCATATGAGTGGATTGTGTTTGGACTTACGCCATTCTTCTGTTTTACAACACTCAACTTATCAATGCTGTCTTGGAATCTAACATGCATCAAGTGACCTGATATGTAGGTTCTGATCTGTTGTTCTTTTACTTTCTTGTAGTCTTGCTTAACAACAAAACCACTGGGTGTTGTCCATTGCAGCGGTCTTCCCTCCGCACTTACAATTTGTGCAACCTCAACAAACCAATCCATGCACTGCTTCGGTAGATCAAGTATCTCTTCGATAGCTCTCCATACGTTCGATGAAAGATAATGAACCGCCTTGTAGTATTCCTTTTCACAAAAGGGACTAGGGCAATCATCGCCATGTATCTTGTCCTCAAACCAATCAAGAACATACTGCCTACAAGAGTACTCCGTAAGCCCATACGGCTTGGTCATTGTGGGCCTTTTTAGGCATGCCCTATCAATACCATAATCCAACCAGGCTTGTGCGAAAGGATGTCCACTCTTTGCGTCAGCTTGCATGTAAGATTCACAACGTATTCTTGCAGTCGTGTAAATGTCAGCAGGGACTCCTTCATCGTTTGGAGTTACGTTAGTGGCAGCACATCCATACTCACATCTTGTAAGGATCGACAACAACTGAAGTCCGTTGTTTGTTGCGTCCATCATCACTGGTATCTTTGTTTTTATCTTTCCATTTTCAAGAAACACTCTCCACTCAAAACAAAAGGCCAAGAAACTAAATGGTGCATCAGCCTTTATCCATCTAAGATCACCAACAGGGTCCATCGCTATCGATTTAATCATCTCAGCATTATCGTATGCCCACTGCTCCCGATCACTTAAAGATACTTTGTCGTTGCCATAGGAATTAGAGCCATGTATTGCAAGCCATCTTGCTTCTTCTTTGTTACGTATTTTTTCTTCTCTCCAGAATTGTAACAACCCCCTAGATAAATCATTGCCCATAGGATTGCAGAACGTAGGCGCATAATAAACACGACCTCTAAAATCCACATTGCATGGTAAAAAGATTCTCTCTCCTGCAAACTTCTCTGCTAGGTAAACCACCTTGGTAGTCAACATCCTCTTGGACCTTGTTGAAAGATTTCTCTTGTGAATACCACTGGCTACCTTGGCCCAAGCATTTCTCGAATCTCTGTTCTCTTGCCCATCAATAGGAAAGGGCGGTAACTCTTCGTCTTCTTTTGAAGGTAACCCCTCCACCTGTACATTGTTGTCCCAAGCCCACAACACTACAGCTAATACATTCTGATTAATCTCCCAAGGCGTACGCTGAATGAGATTAACAGCATCCATAGGAATCTTTAGTTTCTTTGGGTCCAGTGATCTTAAAAACTTTTGGTCATGACTTTTTATGAAAGGGAAACTTGGAGCAAATCCATCCTCCTTACTTGCCTTGTAACCACCCTCCCACACTTGCTCCCAATTTTCTGGAGGATCTATTGTTGGCATCCAAAAAGGATCAAGGATTGAATGATGGGTGTTATAATTTTCTAACCAATCAAGTGTCTCTTTAGTCGCTGCAACATAGCGCAAGATTCTTTTATTGTATGAGTTTTTGCGTATGTAAATATATTCAATCAGGCCAGTGGAAACACGCAACAACTCAACCAAGTTAGTGCCACAAGATATCCTATCTCTTCTGCTCCAAGGATCAAAGTTCTTCATGCCCTCCTTCTTTTCTTCGCTCCTCATCGACAACTGGATGTGCCTGTATTGGCTAGCCTTTGATCTTGTCTTGGCTCCCTTGATGATACCCTTGCCCTTTGGGTTGGTTCTAACAAGGTAGGTACACATAACCTCTCGCTCTATGTACTTCCCAACAGCATAAGCAACAGATGCCAAAGTCTTCTTTTTAGGTAACTCATCAAGCAATACTTTAAAACAAATAAAGGAAACCTTTTTCAAATCGTAGTTCATGAGGTCAGCTTTCCACCTTGTAGGTCTTCCACCTTTTTCTTTTTTAAGAAGCTGCTTTACTCTTTTGTGGAACTCAGGCAACAACTCACGCATTATCTTTTGCCCTGCCTTTGATCTTGATATCTCATCATGGTCCCTTGCGCTCTCCCACTGCGAATTGTAACGGCCTATGCCAATCTCTGACATCTCTCTGTTCAGTTCACTTTGATCCATAATTTTATTATGTTTATGTCAGGATTTTGTCAGTCGCAAAGGTTTTTCACAGACAACATTTTATGTATTGTCGGCTGACAAAGCGTTACAGGGATTGAGTTTGATGAGTTGTAAAAAGAATGCGGAGAACCTAAATCTGTTGCGTCTACCAATTCCGCCACAGCCGCATTTAACTTGTATCCCTTTTCCACCATACATTTAAGCGAGTTTTTCCCCCTTATTTTTCTTTGCAGATTTGTCAGTATATTCAGACATATTTGTCACCTTTTTGTCAGGCAACTCCAGAGCATTGTCTAAAGCGCAAAGTGCTTGCCTTAAATTGTGAGGCGCAAGCTTCGCATAACGCATCGATTGCTCAAGAGTTTTATGCCCCAACATACTCTGTACCAAAGGAATTGATCCAGTTGCTTGTATAATTCTAGAGGCACATGTATGCCTGGTTAAATAAAAGACAAAATCTTTGTCAGTTGATCTGTTCATGTGACTTCTCACTTTATCCCAAATGGATCTAATCCTTTCTTTAGTCCAATACTTCCACAAGTACTCTCGGTGTTGATTATTCTTGTACGCCAACAAAGCTCTACGAGTCAATGGCACAGTTCTTTGTTCTCCGTTTTTTGTGTGGAACAAATCGACAACGTAACCAAGATGCTCATCCTTTCTTATGTGATGTGGCTTTATAAACCTAGATTCAATCGGCCTACATCCAGTATCAATTTGCCACGAAAAGAAATCACTAAAGTAATCTTCATCTTGCTCCTCAAGATAACTTAGTATCTCCATCTCTTCGTCTTTGGAAAAGAAAATCAATCTCTCATTCTTTGTCTTCAAGAACTTGCTTTTAGGAAACTTAGGTTTCTTTGCAAGCAACGGAGGATCGTGGTCCACACAATAATTAAAGGCAGTACTAAGCGTTGCCAACTTTAAACGTATTGTTGCAGGTGCATTGCCCGAATGTCTACACTCACTAACAAACTCATTTATCATGGTTGTCGTTATGTGCTTTATCTTTGTCTTTGGACCAAAGGCTTTCTCAAACATCTTTGAATGAGAGAACGCATTGTCCCAATTAGGTAGCCCCTTCCAGTGCATTTCTAACACTAGATCAAACATCTCTCTCAAGTTCATGTTGTCATCAGGACCACTACTTGCACCCCCCTTTACACCTTGAACCTCAAGACCATATTTTAACCTGCCACGGCTTTCCTCCTCCCATTTTGTAGCGTCGCTTTCATTGTCAAAGTACTTTCTGTACCTCTTACCCGAATGCATGAAGTCTGCAAGATAAGATACAATTTCATTACGTTTGTTTCGTTGTGGACGAATTGCCATATTTTTAAACCCCTTCTATGTGGTAAGTATTGTGTTGGTTAAACTAATTAGTACTAAAGTAGTCCTGTTTTGTATAAGTTGTCAACTAAGCCACAGTAACATTATAACATTTTAATGTTGGCCGAATAAAAAGAGACAGGGAACATAAGCCCCCTGCCTCCCATATTTAACCTAACACCAAATAACATATCTCAGTCTTACGAACAATAATAAGAAGAGTTTGGCAGGGAAACTCCTAAATAACCCTACCGCTATGTTAGTTAATGACACTCTCATCTTTGCGTTCATTGAGATCTTTGTCAACATCACAAACGGAAAAAAATCTTAGGATCAACAAATTAATTATAACCCAAACTATTAATAAGAATAACGCAATCATTAGAGGACTATGTAATCAACCAGCCTATTGACGTAGGGCAACAACAAATGCCTCCTACCCTCAGTTGACCGAATGCCCTCAAGGTCATCTAGGGCCACTCCTACAAGCACCTTGTCCTGCCCAAATGCATCACATACTTCTTCCAAGTTACAACCAAACTCACTCACCAATGTATAAATAATTATGTTTCTCCAACGGATTATATAGTTCTTTTTTAGTTTCTTTAGCTGGTCTGGAGAATACCCAGTCATCTCTGATGCGCCCTTTAACATTGCTTCAATCAGGGTATCAAGATCACCCGAATGCTTTTGCCAGAATGCTTTTTCTATTTGTTCTTTTGTTTTTTGAGTTAGTGGTTGTTTTAATGTTTTCATAATTATTAATCTTTTGTTAAGTCGTTTATAATGTTAAGTCCCTCGATTGTTTCCGCTTCTATCTCTATTGGTTCACCTATTATTTGATTCCGTAAACTATCAATAGTGAAATCGCTTACGTCCCCATACCTAGCTTCCGTCTCACCTGGTTCTGGACTAAGGTTGTATTGCTTAAAAGATTTAACCTTGCCCGAATGCTTACAATAGATAACCTCAAATATTACAGGAATGCCGTTTGGCCTTAGTTGTCTTAGAATGTGCATAGATTAGAATGCCCGAATGCCCGAATGCAATAATAAATTTTTTTTGGTTGAGTTAATTTTTGAGTCAAAAAAAAAACCTGGAATTATTTTTTACATAAACCAGGTTTTCTTGTTTGTTAATTTTTAAGTTCTTTAATTACTTT
>TARA_B100000963_G_scaffold254877_1_pt1 | contig 12275 bp, 12 predicted proteins | sample TARA_B100000963 | Tara Oceans TARA_B100000963 (sample SAMEA2622097) | marine metagenome | biome: marine biome (ENVO:00000447); feature: surface water layer (ENVO:00002042); material: "saline water (ENVO:00002010), including plankton (ENVO:xxxxxxxx)" | depth 5 m | reverse complement strand
AGCAGCGCATAACAATAAAAATAACGCCAGCGCTGCAGTGGCTCTTGGCAAGACAGTAAAATAGCGACACTCCATGCGTGAAGTTTGGGCGCTTCGCAACGAGGGTGCAAATGCCTTATGAACGCTATTTTTGTCCCAGGGTTGCAGAACGTTCTACAATAGGCGCTGGGGCTACGGTGCGAAAACTCATGGACGGAAGCGAATGAAAGAATTGACAAGACCCGTGCTTATTGAACAGTTGCTGGCCTGGCAGGCTCAACAGCTGGCCAGCGAGGCGGTGTGGTTATGGGCCCTTGAGCAGCGTGCCGAGAGCAAGCCCAGTGACGCCGCTGTCCGCGATGTTTTGGATATGCTGTGTGCGATTCCGGAGGACTTGCTGTTGCCCGAAGATGCTGAGGTGATGCTCGATGCGCTCAACAATCCGCTCGATCAAGCGGACCTTTCCTCGAACCTTCTGTGGAATTATGCAGATATGATTGATCACGTCGGCAGGCGGCAAGCTCTCGTCGAAGATCCTTTTTATGGCCCCTACTGCGGCAGCTGATTGAACGCGATTTCCGTTATCGATGAGTGAGCAACTGACAGAGCTCTTGGGCCTGCTGGACCTCGAGCAGATTGATGAAAGCATTTTTCGCGCTCGTCATCCGGCCACCAGAACTCAACGGCTGTTTGGTGGGCAGATTATGGCTCAGGCTCTGATGGCGGCGATTCGCACTGTTGCATCAGGCCGTTGCATTCATTCCTTGCACGGCTATTTTTTGCGCCCAGGGACCCCGACGGTAGCCGCGATTATCCGCGTTGAACGCACCCGCGATGGCGGGTCTTTTTCTACTCGCCGAGTTCTGGTGACGCAAAATGGCGAAATCATATTTAGTATGGACGCATCTTTTCAGACGCCGCAACAGGGCTTGAGTCACCAGGTTCAGATGCCCGATTTACAGCCGCCCCCGGCTGAGAAAATACCGGCGGCGCTATTCGACGCCTCGTTTGTAACTTGGCGCCATGAATTCCGTAGATTGCAGTCCGAAACACCGCAGCCCCCTGAGCAATTCGTATGGTTTAGGGTTACCGGCGAGGTCCCCGCCGACCCGGCGCTGCACGCCTGCTTATTAGTATACGAGTCCGATACCGCGTTATTGGGCACGGCAAGATTGCCGCATCGTGGCAGTTTTCAGCGAGACCGAATGCAGGTCGCGAGCCTCGACCACGCTATGTGGTTTCACCGGACCTGCGAGATAAACCAGTGGCTTTTGTATGCCATTGATTCGCCCAGCACCAGCGCCGGACGGGGTTATACCCGCGGCAATATCTTCAGCGAAGACGGCACCCTGATCGCCTCCACCGTCCAAGAGGGTTTGATGCGCCTGACCGGAGATGTTCGCTAAAGCTATAAGCTGTCGACAAGGTTCCGCAATTTATCGCACTGTGCGACACGTTCTGTAGCGTCGGTGCCGATAAAGCTGACATTCAACGCGTTAACTCCGGAATCCTGTAACGCGCATAAACGTTCGCGCACAAAACCCTCGTCGCCGATAAGTGAGCTTTTCGCCAAATAGTCATCGGGTATTGCCGCTGCGGCCTCGTCTTTGCGGCCTGCTAAATACAGATCTTGGATAGTTTTGGCTTCGGCGGCGTAGCCGCTCTGGGAAAAAATATCGTTATAGAAGTTCTTCGAGCGCGCGCCCATGCCACCAATGTAAAGGGCAGCGCCCGCGCGTCCGCGTTCGCGGTGGTGTTCCATTCCTTCGCCTATGGCCACCGAGCCACCGGCATACACCTCTAGGGGCGCACGGCTCGGATCGCGCAGCGCGTTACCTTTGCTCAAGGCGTCGCCCCAAACAGCCTGAGCCGCTTCTGGGGTGTAAAAAGCAGGTAGCCAAGCATCGGCCAGTTCAGCGGTGGCCGCTACGCTGGTAGGGCCCAACGAAGCGATGGCAATCGGAATTTCTTCGCGCACCGGATGATTGATAAGTTTTAATGGTTTACCCAAGCCAGTGCCTTGATCTTGGGGCAAAGGGATCTGGTAATGGTCGCCCATGTGTTGCACCCGCTCACGACGCCAGACTTGGCGGCATATTTCTATGACCTCGCGTGTTCGTGCTACCGGCGCGTTATAGGGTAGTCCATGAAAGCCCTCTATAACCTGTGGCCCAGACGCACCCAGTCCAAGCATGGCGCGTCCGTCAGACAGGTAATCCACCCCTGCCGCAGTCATAGCCAGCAGACTTGGCGTGCGGGTATAAATCGGCAATATGCCAGAAGCAATGGTGACTCGTTCCGTTTCAGCGGCGATGTAACCCATCGCGCTGGGGGCATCGAACGAATAGGCTTCGGGCACCCACACCACATCGAGCCCGGCTTTTTCCAGGGCCTTTACCTCGGCTACTGCTTCTTTGAAGCCGCCGGCGTAACTCAATAAGGTTGCGATGCGCATAATAACTCCCCTTGTGATTGAATGCGGTGCACAGATGCAAGATTAAAACGTCTGCACAGCCAGAGTATAGTGGCATCAAAGTAGTTAGGAATCATTGTTCTCTGGGTTGGAGAAGATTGGCGGTTACGCTTTTCGCGAAAGACACGGATTCATTGTCCGACCTTGGATGGGATCGAAACAGAATAAGGAACAGATAATGGCCCGATTGGTGCGGATATTGGCGGTCCTTTGTGCAGGACTGGGCACAACCCTAGCGACCCAGGCGCAGAGCATAGATGACTACGCCAACGACTCGATTAAGCGGCTGTCGGACTACTTAAAAATCGACACGATCAATCCACCGGGCAATGAATCGAGAGGCGTGAAGTACTTGGGGTCGCTCCTTGATGAAGCTGGTATTCCCTACGAAAGTGTCGAGTCGGCGCCCGGTCGAGGTAATTTGTGGGCGCGTATACCGGGTGACGCCGCGGTTGGAGGCGATAAACAGCCGGCACTAGTGCTCTTGCACCACATAGATGTGGTGCCTGCTAATCGAAAACACTGGAGTTTCGAGCCGCTTTCGGGTGATGTGGAAGACGGTTTTGTTTACGGGCGTGGCGCTATTGATACAAAAGGCTTGGGCATTGCGCAGTTGCAGGCTTTTCTCGCCCTCGCTGCCAGTGGCGAGAAACTTAATAGAGACGTTATCCTGCTCGCTACCGCTGATGAGGAGGCGGGTGGGTTTTTTGGCGCCGGCTGGCTCATCGAGCATAAGCCGGAGCTTTTTGCCGACGTCGGTTACGTGTTGAATGAAGGAGGGTCTGGCCGCGTTTTCGGTGATCAAATAGCGGTCTTGGTGGAAGTGACTCAGAAGGTGCCCTTGTGGTTGCGTCTTACCGCGACGGGCCGTCCAGGTCATGGCTCTGCCCCGCAAATGCAAACCTCGGTTACCCGTCTTGTTCGTGGCCTCAAGCGAATCAGCGAAACAGAGTTTCCGGTGCGCGTAATCGATCCGGTTGCGACGATGTTTGAGGGATTGGCCCCCTATCAAATCGCTAGCGGACAGGCGGTGGTTCCCAATATTCGTGAAGCCGTCAACGACAACGATTACCTGCTTGAAATGAAATTACGTAATCCGGGCGGGCATGCGTTGTTGCGCAACACCTGCTCTATTACGACTTTGCAAGGCAGCCCGAAAATAAACGTAGTCCCGGCGGAGGTCTATGCCGAGCTGGATTGTCGGCTCCTCCCGGATGAAGATCCGGAGACGTTTTTACATGAGCTAGAGCGGATCATCAACGACCCGAACATAGCCATTGATAAAATCATGGGGTTTACCCCCGCAGTGAGCCGCACGGATACACCGTTGTTCGAAGTGCTGGCAAATGTTGCAGACGAGTATTTTGGAGCAACGGTGATTCCCACGGTCGCCGGCGGTTTTACCGATTCACATTTTTTCCGCGATCTTGGCATCACCAGTTACGGATACTCACCGTTCGCGTTCGCGCCTAGGGAATTCGCCGGGGTGCATGGCAACGACGAGCGGCTGGCGGTGGAGCAATTGCGCCGCGGGGTGAAAATTTACTACGCGGTGCTTCGACAATTTACTGTTCGGCCCTAGCGGTAACACGTAGATCTCATCGAGGCTACAGGTATGCAGATTAAAGCGACTTCGCTTGATTTCACGCCAATGCATGAGCGCATGGGTTTTTACGTGGAACAAAACATCTTGTCTTGTTGCGCGACTCTGGTGATGCAGGGGCAGGACGTTATCGACTATAAAACCTTTGGTTATATGGATTTAGAGACCAAGGCACCTCTGCGCAGTGACGCGATTTACCGAATGTACTCGAGCACCAAGCTGGTAACGTCGGTCGCATTAATGATGCTTTACGAAGAAGGCTTGTTTGCCTTAGACGATCCGCTGGCCAAGTATCTGCCGCAGTTTGCCGACTTATCGATACTCAAGCCTGACGCGCAAACGGACAAGGACGTGGTACCGGCAAAACAGCTCATTCTGATCCGGCACATCATGAGTCATAGCGCAGGTTTATCTTATGGCTTTATCGAACCCGATTCGATCATCGATCGAGCTTACGTGCGCGCAGGGTTGCAGGTTCTGACCGATTTCAGCCTCGATTTAGAGGAGTTTTGTGATCGCGTTGCGCGGCTTCCTCTGGCCTATGAACCAGGCACAAATTGGCGTTACTCGGTAGCGACAGACGTATGTGCGCGTCTTGTTGAGGTGCTTTCTGGCCAAACATTTGATGAATTTCTACAACAACGAATATTTGCGCCTTTAGGTATGCCGGATACCGGGTTTTGGGTGCCACCCGAAAAGACGGGCCGTTTTATTACCCAATATGCGCCGCTGGATTTTCTCGATCCCATGAAACCGGGTTTGGTTAAAGCGGATGATCCGATCCATGGTCAGTACAACCAGCGGCCAGCGTTTTTGAGCGGCGGTGGCGGGTTGGTTTCGACGGTAGCGGATTATGTAAAGTTCCTGCAGATGATTGTCGGTGGCGGCGAACGCCAAGGCGTGCGGCTGCTGCGCGCGTCGACCCTCGAAGAAATGCGTAAAAATCAGCTGGCCCCCGGGGTGCGCGTGGCGTTTCGCATGTGGACCATGCCCGGCACGACCTTTGGACTCGGCTTTGCGTTAAAGCAAATCCCGCAAGCGTCAGAACCCGCGTCGGCACAGGATGAATACCACTGGGGGGGCATGGCCGGTACGCACAGTTGGATGGCGCCAAACGCGGGGATCACTGGATTTTGCCTAACTCAACGCATGCCTGGCTTTTGGCATCCGTTCAGCCATGAATTTAAAGCCCACGCGTACGCAATTGCCGGGCAGCAATAATCACGCAGCTGCGGGTGTCAGCCCTGATTAGGTTTACGAATGGTGGCCTGTAAACGATCGGCGATAGACACGAGGGTGCTGGCAACCAGCACCCAGGCGAACGTTGGCAGCAACATTTGCAGCCAACTCCAATCTAGGAGGTAGCTGCCGACGGCGGTGCAGACCAGCACAAAGTAGCCGATGCCATTGACGCGACCAAGAGCGCTGCTGCGCAATGCCCGACCTGTAAGAATTCGTGAGTCAAGGCTGTATTGAAAGAATGCTGTGGGTATCAGCCATACCAGCGCAAACCCGATGACTTCTGATTGGGCCAAAGCCAAGCAGCCTGTGGTGACTAGTATCGCGTCGGTAGCATGATCGAAAAATCCTCCCAAGGTGCTGCTGGTTCCCTGTGTGCGTGCGACTTTGCCATCTAAGAGGTCACTGACCACCGCGAAAAATAAACACACTGCAGCCCAGGACCAGAGTTCGTTGCGAATCAAAAGATACAGGGGCAAGCACAGTAGCAGGCGGTTCAGCGTTAGGGCATTAGCCCAGGTCAAGACGCTGCTGGAGGCCACTAATGTTACTCAAGCGCTTCGGTTAATCGGAAAATAACACCGTCTGTTTCGTTGCTCTCGTCAAGGTAAAAATCGTATTTGAGCGAATATTGTTCGATTACCAGAGCAAGCTCTTGTGGATCCGAGACTCGTTCGGCTGCGCCTGTATACAGATTATCCTCGATGCCTAGAACGATGACGGGGTCCTGGTAAAGGTTTTTTATCCAAGTAGCGCTCTGGTCGCCAGAGGCGACATAAAAATTTTCGCCGACGCTAACGCCCCAGACTGTAACCGAATAAGGATCCGCGGAATTTGTCTGTAACAGTACGTTCTCGCAGTCATCGGCGAATGCCCACTCTTGGGGCCAAGCGAGCTTATTCCCCTCGAGCTGGCCCCCTGCAATGGGTCCGATGGGGCCGGAGCAGGCAGAAACCGCAAAGGCGCAAGACAGCGAGCAGAGGATTAGAGAAAGATTGCGCATCGTTGAGTCAGTATCCAGGTGCGGGCGGCGGACAGGAAATCGGCTTATAACGAGGACGGATCATACTTAAAATAACACGCAGGTCGAGTTGTCATACGCTTCACAGAGTGATCAATAGCGCGACCTGATAAACTTTCTTGTGCAATTAGGAGTAATCGATGCAGAAAGCGAGCGAGCAGCAATGGTTGGTTACGGGCGCAAACGGTAATCTTGGCCGACGTTTTGTTGTGGCAACGCTGAGCAGTACTCAAGATCGAATTCGCGCGGTAGTGCGCAGTGCACGAGCGGCGAAGCAGCTCACAGCAATAGAGCTTACAGCCGAGCAACGTGGGCGCTTAGATGTTCGGGTGTTGGATTACACAGACCAAGAGGCGCTCCTAGGGGCGGCCCAAGGGTGCTCCCGTGCGTTGCACTTGGTCGGCATTCTTAAAGCAACCAAGTCAGCGCCCTATGCTCAAGCCCATGAGGCAAGCGCCGAGGTAATGGCTAAAGTCTGCGATCATTCCAGCATCGAGCACCTGACTTATTTATCGATCTTAGGGTCGACCGCGTCGTCGCCGAATGCCTGTTTGGCCTCAAAGGGGCGCGCGGAGGATATCCTGCTTAGTGCGGCTACTCTCGTGTGTGTTTTGCGCGTGCCTATGGTGCTGGGTGAAGGCGATTATGCCAGCCGCGCCCTGTTAGCTCGGGGTGCGCAAGCGCGCAGCCTGGCGTTTCGCCCGCAAAGTTTGGAGCAACCCATTTATGCGGGAGATGTTATTCAGGCGGTTACGCAGGCAGCGCTGCTCAAACATGCGGGCGCTCTGGATCTGGCTGGTGCGGAATCGCTCAGCCGTAAAGACCTGCTCCAACGGGTGGCGGCATGTATGGGCAAAACCACAGTAGTCATGGGTTTACCGATCGCCCTTGGCTACGCTTTGGCATCGTGCATGCAGGCATTGTTGGCCAATCCACCTTTAACTTCTGCAATGCTGGGCGTTCTTGATCACGATGACGCCATCGACCCGGCGCCGGCATTGCAAGCGCTACAAATGCAGGCGCTTTGCAGCGTTGACACGACCATCAACAAACTGCTCGCTGCTAACCTAGACGCTTAGCTAAAAACGGTAGGCTAATGTCGAGACGGTGGTCGATGCCTGAGTGGGTGCCATCGAACTCCTCGTAGCGATGTTCGATGCCCTTGTTGGTTAACGCATGGGATAGCTGCCGGCTGCCAAAGTGAATATGAAACTGGTCTTGACGACCGCAGTCGATGAATAGTCCGCGCAGTTTCTTCAGATTGTGCCCGTATCGAGCGAGTTGATTGATCGGGTCGTGCCTTAACCAAGTGCGCCAGCGCGCCGGAATAAGCTTGCCAGACTCTAAGTCGAAAGGTAGACGGAAACCGTTGCGTGCGTTTGGGTCCGGATCGTAGCTTGCGGCCATGCCCAGTAACATCAGCGTCATCATCTCGTCACTCGTGATGCCTTGAGCGCCACCGGGTGGCCGGGACCAAACGCCCTGCAAAAAATGCTCTACTCGCCCATCGTCTTCGCCTAATTGCCGCATTTGTGCTGCGGTCGTGGCGCGAAGTCGCCCATTTGATGCTCGCGCGTAACGCTGTAAATGTGTGAGCACCCGAGGCCAGTCGCTGCGATAGACGAAATCAAAGTATGCGTCGCCACTGTGATTGGCGACGCCGCCCCAAATTTTCGGATAACGCATCGCTAGCATCAGCGCCCCATAACCGCCTGAGGATTTTCCAAAACAACCGCGATGCTCGCGGGTTGCTTTGCTGCGAAATTCCCGATCGATGAACGGTACTAATTCGGTGTTGATGTAATCCGCATAATTGCCGATAGCACTGGAATTTATGTACTGAGTGCCGCCATAAGCGGTAAAACAATCGGGGAACACAACGATAGCGGGTGCCATCCTATTGCTCGCGATGAGGCGATCCAGCCGTTCCGCAAGATTTTCCTCAAAGCCCTTCCAGTTCAGCTGCCCGGGCCCCGTACCGGTAAAGCCAGCCAGGCTGTAGAGTACGGCGAAGCGGCGATTCTTGCGTGTTTGGTTGTGATAAGCCCTCGGCAGATACACATTGAGAGGCCGTTCACAAGGATCTCCTAATGGGTTGTCCGCTAAAACTGATGACCTGTGTTGGAGTGTGATCACACTGCTTTCGAGGCTCGTTGTTGCTGTGGTGTGCTGATTGGGCATAAAGATATCCAGTTCCCAGACGTGAGCGAGGAGCATTAGTTGAGTCGGCAACTGGCACGTCAATAGGGCCGTCGTTATAGTATTCGAGAGTTTACGGGTCCGTTGCCTGTGCGTTAAGAGCTGTTACCAAGATGATTGCAAGCTATCGAAAGGCCATAAAAAAACCGCTGCTTTCTCAACCCGTTGTTTTAGTCCTGTGAGCGGACGCTTGCAGATAGATTTGGCGGCGTTAGCACATAATTACGGCGTGCTGCATGGTGGTAATGCAGAAAACTTAGCCGCTGTGGTTAAGGCCGACGCCTACGGGCTTGGAGCTAATGAAATTGCCGCCGCGCTGTGGGCAGAAGGCTGTCGAGAGTTTTTTGTCGCTCAGGCCGCTGAGGGCGTGCAGCTGCGCCGCCGATTGCCCGATGCGCATATCTACGTTCTCGAAGGGGTAACGACATCCTCTTACGCCACGCTGTCCGCACAGAACTTACGCCCGGTGCTTAACAGCATTGAACAGTGTGCACTCTGGAGTCCCAGCGGATTACCAGCGTCGCTGCAACTCGACAGCGGTATGGCAAGGCTGGGCCTGAGCGCTGCGGAAGTTTTGCCGGCGGTACGAAATCACGATTTGGATGTCCGCGTGCTCTTGAGCCACTTTGCACGAGCAGATGAAGTCGAGCATGACTTTACCGAGCTGCAGATACAAAGAGTGATCAGTGTTTTTACCGCGCTACAACAGCTTCGGCCTGAACTGAGATTGAGTTTTAGCAACTCTGCAGCCTGTGTCAGCGGAGTTGCGCTGCCTGCGGGTATCGAGCAACTGGGCCGAGCCGGTATTGGTTTGTATGGCGGCAGTCCGATAGCGGGCAGCCGCGCGCACGACAGTGGTTTAAAGGCTGTTGCCAGCGTGTTTGGTCAGGTCCTGCAATTGCGGAATCTCGAGGCAGGAGCCCCGGTGGGTTATGGCGGCACCTATATCGCATCTGCACAGGAGCGGATTATGATTGTTGGGGTGGGCTATGCGGATGGTGTGCCCCGGCTGTTGTCAAACCAAGGCGAGGTGTTCTTTCAAGGTCAGCGGTGTTCGATTCGTGGACGGGTGAGCATGGATATGCTTCATGCGGACGCGTCGAAGGTGGACGTTGCGGTCGGTGATTGGGTGGAGGTTATAGGTGAAAATATCTGCGTTGACGACGTCGCTGCTCAAGCGCAAACGATCCCTTACGAGGTGCTGACTGGGCTGGGCAAGCGTCTACATAGGGTATACGGTACTGATTCTGATATGGAAGGGTATTCGCCGTAGCTAACACGCGTGGAGATCATGGGGGAACAATGAGCGATTCGAGTGAGGGCAAAGTAAATCAGCGGGGTGTCCTAGCAGGCAAGGTCGCGGTCGTGACCGGCGCTAGTAGAGGCATTGGCGATGCCATCGCGCGTCGATTCGCCATGGAGGGGGCTAAGGTTGTTGTTTCGGCGCGCACCGTCGACAGTGGCGAGCACTATTTACCCGGAACCATCAATGAAACCGTGGCGGCTATTCGGGCGGCTGGAGGCGAGGCATTGGCGGTCAAAGCAGATTTGGCGCTGGCCGAAGACCGTGAACAGTTGATTCGCACCGCAGAGGCAGAATATGGCGCAGTGGATATTTTGGTGAACAACGCAGCCATAACTTATTTCATTCCGGTCGATGAGTTCCCAGAAAAAAGGTTCCGTCTGATGATGGATGTGCAAGTGTGGGCGCCATTCGAATTAGCCCAGCGAGTGTTGCCGGGCATGCAGGAGCGAGGCTCGGGCTGGATCCTGAATATTTCATCCCACGCTGCTATTCATCCGGATAAAACGCTGGCGGGACGGGGAGGCACTGTTTATGGGATGTGTAAGGCAGCGCTTGAGCGTTTTACCACCGGCCTTGCGCAAGAGGCTTACGATAAGGGGGTTGCGGTTAATGTTATTTCACCCGGATTGGTCGCAACCCCAGGCGTTATGCATCACAAGTTAATCAATTCGGAAAACGAGGACCGAGTTACTCCGGTTGAGCATATGGCAGAAGCTTGTTTGAGGTTGTGTCATGGTGATCCGAGCCAGTTAACGGGTCGTATCGATTACGCCGATGAGGTGATGCAGGAATTCAAGCTGCAGGCGGCGGAACTGATATAGCGAGTTAATGTATAGGAGCCAAAGTCATGACGACGACTACTAGCACCACTCCGGGTGCCCCGGCCGAGGGTCTGGTTCTGCATAATGAATTTGCGCCAGACTCCATCGAGGCGAAAGACTTGCGCGTGCTGTTGCACCCGTCGACAAATCTAAAACAACACAGCCAGCAGGGTCCGGTCGTGCATGAGCGAGCGGAAGGTGTTTATCTCTGGGACAACAAAGGTAAGCAGTACATTGAGGGTATGGCTGGACTTTGGTGCACCGCGTTGGGGTATGGGAATGCAGAGCTTGCCCGGGTTGCGGAAGAACAGATGCGCAAAATGAGTTACTCCCAGCTTTTCGCCGGGCGCACTAACGAAGCTTCAGTGTTGTTGGCAGAGCGGTTGATCGAAATGGCGCCAATGGACGGCGGGCGAGTGTTTTTTGGCTTGTCCGGGAGCGATGCCAACGATACCCAGATAAAGTTGCTGTGGTATTACAACAACGCAATTGGTCGACCGGAAAAGAAAAAAATTATCAGTCGTAAGCGCGGTTACCATGGCATTACGATAGCAAGCGGCTCGCTGACGGGTATTCCTACTTTTCACAAAGAGTTTGATCTGCCGCTGCCCGGCGTTATGCACGTGACCTGTCCCCACTACTACAGCGAGGGTCGTGTTGGCGAGAGCGAAGCGCAGTTTGTAGATCGGCTACTCGCCGAACTCGAACAATTGATTGAGCGAGAGGGTCCGGAAACCATTGCTGGGTTTATTGCAGAGCCTATTCAGGGCGCTGGCGGCGTAGTGGTGCCGCCGGCAGGCTATCTTTCGCGGGTGGCCGACCTGCTGCAAAAACACGATATTATTTTTATTGATGATGAAGTGATCTGTGGTTTTGGACGCACCGGCCAGCCTTTTGGTGCCCAGACATTTGGTTTCCGACCGACCACGATAAGTCTGGCTAAAGCATTATCCTCAGCGTATCTGCCGATCAGTGCGGTGCTGCTGCCGGACTTCATGCACGACGCGTTTGTTGGTCGTTCGGATGAATTAGGTAATTTTGGTCACGGCTTCACATATTCTGGCCATCCCGTGTGTGCCGCGGTAGCGCTGCGAAATTTAGAAATCATGGAAGAAATGGATCTATACACGCACGCCGCCAAAGTTGGGCAGATTTTCCAACAGCGCCTGCGCCAGTTCGCGGATCACCCGCTGGTCGGCGAGGTGCGGGGCGAGGGATTGATTGCAGCGGTAGAACTGGTAAAGCAAAAACAGCCCAGAACACCGTTCGATATGAAGGCGGGTGTCGGCGGCTACTGCGCCGCAGCGTGCCACGACGCGGGCGTTATTTTGCGCAATCTTGGGGACAGTGTGGCCTTTTGCCCGCCGCTGGTCATCAATGAAGATCAGATCGACGAGCTTATTGATAAGTTTGCAATTGGGCTGGATGCCACTATGGATTGGGCGCACAAGAATCGCCTGCTTTGAGGCCGCTTGTTATACATCGGGGTTACAGCGCTAAAAAATATTTGGAACAGTAATGTTGAGATTATTCTACGTTGTCGCCGTTACTGCGGTGTATTGCAGTACCGCTTGGGCGACCGATTGTAGTAGCGCCCCTAATACCGAAAGATTTTTTCCGGCGAGTTGGGGCAT
>TARA_B100000963_G_scaffold361191_1_pt1 | contig 12285 bp, 10 predicted proteins | sample TARA_B100000963 | Tara Oceans TARA_B100000963 (sample SAMEA2622097) | marine metagenome | biome: marine biome (ENVO:00000447); feature: surface water layer (ENVO:00002042); material: "saline water (ENVO:00002010), including plankton (ENVO:xxxxxxxx)" | depth 5 m | reverse complement strand
CTGACTGGAAACTCATTTGGCTAATTTATGTTCGTGATCTTGCCCTGAGTGATTTATTCGATGAAAATATTTTTTGTTTTAATACTTTTGACAACTTTGAACAGTAGTCGCTGTTTCGCAGGAAATATCAGGGATGTTTTCGGTGACGGATTATTTAACGTTACCTGGGGGATGACTATCGAACAAGTTAAAGACGTTCACCCTAATGGAAAGAAAGAGGTTTTTGGAAAAGAAACATACTATAAACTGATTAGCTCCAAAGAAGTCCTCTCAATAAAGCGTAATAAGGAAGTTATCAATTACGGCTTTGGCTCCAACAACCAATTATCATCTGTTGCGATTTACTTTGACAGCGACGATTATTCAAGTCTTATTGATGCGGTCAGAGAGAATTTTGGATTGCCGCAAAAACAGGACTCCGGTATGTCAGGTATACTTAAGTGGCCTATTGACAACGACATTCAGGTATCAATAATCCGAATTAATACAGGATTCTCAAACGAAATAATTCTAAATATCGGGAATGTAGCTACTACTAAATCTCCCGATATAAAGTCTCTAGGCTTTTAGAGCAAATCCCAGTCATCTCCGGATAGTGACTGACCAGATAGTTCAACGCCACGGCTTGCTGGGCTCATTTTAAACTGTGACAAGTAATGTTTAACTTGAGCCTGAGACTCTTTCAGCAAGTCAAATGAGGGATTACGTTTTCTGACGATATGGCCGCGATCACCAGATACCTCTACATGAATACCGTTTTCTCTTAAATCTTCCCGGCATTCTTCCACTGTTGCAAGATTGCAGGCTAGCATGCCAAGAGCATAATGATCGATAGCTTGCACCGGAGTACCGCGTTCTTGCAGAACAGCTAAAAGCTTGCGCCAGTAGCGCTTTTCTAATGTTGTTTTCACATAGTCAGGGGCTTTCATAGCGGCCTCTTAATGATGGTGGGGAAAAAATGCCGGTCCAATTTGGGTACAAACGACCAAAGCGGGGATGGTTGGGTGTTCTTGATTATTCATCAACCTCCCCCCCGTTGGGTTCAACCTGGCCTTTTTGTATCCATGACTGAGAATACTCATCACCACCTTCTCTTGGCGCTAAATTCTCTGCTCTTCTGCATTCATTGGGATTCATGATGCCATTGCGAATAGCTGTATCGTAGACTTCAAAGCGTTCAGCCGTAGAGCCACGTAACAGATCTTTGGTCTCAAATTCAATGTTAATCCTGAGACTATTTCTTTCCGAAACGAGACAATCATTCAGTGCACTTTGTATATTTGTGAGCCATGGACGTAGGGATTGAGACAGAAATGAACGTTGGGCCTCACTGTGATTGTTGAATGTACTGTGTGAGTAATCCATCAAAAAGATAGGACTCAGCTTAAACATACGAGCCACATCAACAACACTGAAGTTACGGCTCTCTAACCATTCAGCATCGACATTACTGAGACTAATACTTTGCCATTTGAGACCATTTTCAAGAATTGGCGTTTTGCCTACATTTTTTGACCCACTGAATTTACTATTCCATTCGTCACTAAGACGCTTAATAGCATTACCCTTGTCACTAAACTCATTGTCAGTAGTTAAAATGCCTGACGGTCTGGCTGAGTTTTTAAATGTTACAGCTCCGAATTCCTGTTGAGCCAGTCCCAAACCGATAGACTCACGACATACCTGGATAGGGCTTTTACCGGTTATGCCATCATCACTGTGATATTTGATATGTAAGATCTGCTCTTGAAGCAAGTTTTGAGTATCGCCATTGTCAAAAGCAACCTGATAACCAATCCGCTTCGTTGATAGCTTTTTGATTATCACAGAGTCAGGGTGAAGCCAGTGTAAACCTGCCACTCTGCCAGCCCTGTCATAGTCTATATAAGCGTAACCATTACCTCTTAATAGGATTGAACGCATTAAGGCAATCATGAAATCATAGCTAGTCTGGTAGCCGTTTGGTTTACGGTTTAACAGCTTATCCAAATAATGCTCCTGGACACGCTCTCGTTCATTGTTGTCACGCTTTTGATAGATATGAATAGGCAGGCTGGCTATCGCCTCAGCAATCGTAGAGACAGCGCAATACACAGCTGGTAAAGACTGTGCCGTTTCAGCGTTAACTGTTTTGCCAGAAGACGTTTCTACACCAAAGCCAAGGGACTGTAGTAAGCTCCAATTGCTATTAGGATTGCTGCGTTTAAATAACCCGAACATTACAACACCTCCTGCAATGCGAAATATTGACGGAATGCTGAAAGCTGGGGTTGGTTATTATGAAGATTGCGTAAAGCTACTTCAGTATTCCTATAAGCGGGATTACTGGTAATTGTGATTTCATGCAGTACGGCTTTATTCACCGTTCTAAGCGCAAGAGCCTTTGTGTAGTCCCATGAATCACCACCAGCAGGAACAGTAAAACCAAACGACATTCCGCTAATATCACCACGTTGTATTGATACCATTAGATCACGGGCAGCTTGTGTATCAGGCGGGTCAATTTCAATAGTGATACCGGTGCTATCTTCGGCAATGCGAAGTGTACCGGACTGAGTACGGCCCAACAGTAAATGAGGTATATGCTCTACTAAGGCTCGAATATCACCAGATACAGACTCTTTAAAAGCACCTGTGGCGATAACCTCAGTAAAGCCCCCTAAATTCTCAGACTGGGCACCATAAATAATAGGGCGACCGACGATCTTTCGACCATCGACCGACACACTGGATATTGAACGACACTCCATAGCATCACCTATGCAGCCGCTTTGAGAATCTTGATAGCATTACTATCAACCAAACCGCCACCAACATAACGGGTTGCCAGCATCTTAACGAAACCGGGTTTAGTAATGTTGTCACGGATTAAACGAGTGCCAGTGCTGTGGTCGATAACGTAATAGGCTAGAGCCAGATCACCAAATACCACTTCATCATCTGGTACCTGGTCTGAAATCACTACCGGTTTACCAAGTAACGTAGTCGGCTGGCCTTCTTGAACACTATCACGCCAAATATACTCATCCTGATTGTTTTTCAGTTTACGTAGGGTCATTGCCATTGTGTCTGAAAGATAGAATTTACCGCCCGGACGATAAGCGATAGCAAGACTGTGATAGAAAGTAATCAGATCATCAAAATCGATTACCCCTGATGCTGCGCTGGTAACTTCCTGCAACTGACCAAATGTTCGAGAACTATCATTACTTGCAGAGCGAGTATAGGTAAGTAAACCTTTTGGTTTCTTGGTGCCATCACCGTTCCAGAATGCCGCCTCTTCTTTCAGTACAGACTCTGCAGTGATTTCTGATGATAACCAGCCAGCAACGTCAAAGTCTGACCAATCCAGCAATTCCTGTGTGGTTTGAGGATATGCATAGAGGCTATTCACGCTAATAGCTACTTCCTGCAGTGAACTGGTATTAGTCTCATTCCGGGTATCAGATTCAGCCGCCCATTCAGTTGTAGTGCCACCAGTGGAGACCAGCTTTTTATAGGTTTCAGTGCCAATACTTTTAACAGTAGCATTCTGACGAAATACAGAACGCTCTCGCAGTTGCTTATGAATTGTTTTGTCTACAGATGGAATGACAGTGTAACCACCATCAGAATCAGAGCCTGCAGATAAAGAACGGCGATCACCTGTCACAACAAAAGCACGTAGCTCACTATTACTAGGTGCATTGATGTCATTACCCGGCGTGGTGCCAATCAGAGAGCGTTCTTCCTCAGCTAGCAATTCATGATGCTCAATAGCAGCATTAATTTGTTCTATCTGATTTCGGTATTCACTGAGACTACGGCTTTCTTGCTCAGTCAGATTGCGCTTTTCTGTCTCAGAACCAGTGAGAATTGCTTTTGATTTCTGCACCAGTTCGGCTTTTTGTTGGCGTAATTCAAGTAAGTGTTTCATTGGAACCTCATATTTGCATAAAAAATGAATAACAATGCAAAATATGGGATATTTTGAATATATATGCAATTAATATTTGATAAAATCGCATAAATATGCAAAATTATGAATAGAAGAATTAATTTCTTCAATCCATCGGACTCCTCAAAGCGTTAAGGGCCTCGACAGTGGGAACTGTTGGGGCTTTTTTATTTCCACGATAAATTCTAAGGCAAATAAACGGTGCAACATACGTGCAACACAGATTAAAAAAACTGTATTGGTGCAACATACGGGAAATTTAGATTTGATATAAACTATTGATATTGGGGGAGGAATTGGTCGGTGTGAGAGGATTTGAACCTCCGACCCCTGACACCCCATGACAGTGCGCTACCAGGCTGCGCTACACACCGACCGAAAGAGCCGCTAAGTGTACTCATATTTTGTCTGATTGCAACGGTTACGCCATACAATTATCAGGCTTTTGTTCTGGTTGTCGAAATTTCCATCAGAGTACAGACTTCACTTTCAATAAAGCGGTAATCAATATCCGCTATTCAGTGTTGGTAATGATATTAAACACAGCTTCGCGAACCTCGTTAAACGCCTCGAAGACTTGGTCATTAGAAACATCGTTGCACATCATGGCAAAAGATAGCTCCAATTCGGGATATCTCGCGAAATAGGTAGCGGTACCTAACCACCCTCCCGAATGTGAGTATGCGTGAAAACCTTTAAACGTATGGATAAACTGCCCATTACCATAGAATACACCTTCTCCGGCTTGCAGCTGACTGTTCGGCGTATTCATGGCGTTGATCAATGTCTGGGGTGATTTACCAATTTTCGGCTGCAGAAAATTATCACTCCAGCGCAATAAATCATCTAAATTAGTGTGTAAGCCCCCATCACCAACCCAAAATAAATTCGTCATATCAGTTACATAGCTGCCATTTTCTAGTTGCTTGTAGCCATAAGCACGATTCTTAACAATTTCCACGGGATTATCGCTAAAGAAGGTGTGTTTCATATTGAGTGGTTTGAAGACATATTGATGGCTAAACTCTCGCAGTGTTTGCCCGGAAACCTCTTCAACAAGCATAGACAGTAAGAAATAGGCAAGATTGCTGTACTGGAATTTCTGTTTTGGTGGCATGGCCAGTGGTACTCGCTTTACCACATCATAAAATTCACTGATGGTAAGGTAGTCTTCATTACCTAACCGAAAATCGCCGCCTGCGGCAGATTTTAACCCAGTGTTGTTTTCTGTTTTGCTGCCCTCATACGAATCTGCGATAAGATCATAGTCGCCCATACCAGAGGTATGACCTAACATTTGCCGTACGGTTACGGTATGGCCGTAATCTCGCAATGCGGGTAAATAGATATGAATGTCCTGGTCGAGATCAATTTTGCCCTGTTCCACCAACATCAATACGGCCATGGCAGTAAATTGCTTGGAAACCGACGCCATTCGGTGCACCTGATTTCCATCTAGCAGCACGTTCAGTTCAAGGTTAGCCAGTCCGTAGCCCGCTTTATGTAAAAACTCTCCCTTCTGCATTATTCCCAAATTACAGCCTGGTGTCTCGGCCTCTATCGCGGACTGCATGAGTGCATCAATTTTTTTGTTTAAATCCTTTGCATTAGACCAGCCAGAAAGCACTAGAAAACTCAATGCACATAGGGTCGTTAGTCTGCCCACGGAATCTTTCCCTGTTGTTTTGGTCAGTCTCAACTGTATAGGTAATGTCGTGCCAGTACAATATTCGTTCGATGCGGCTCTGCTGCACAATGGAAGTCACTGAAGGTATTGTTATCGGGTAAAAATAAAAAAGGCGCCGTAGATTGGGGACTTGGCGCCTTTGGTCTCACTGGATTATGTTGCAGTATTACAGCTGTTTAAACCTTATAGCAGCACCACCTGCCGCAGCGAGGTGTAAGGTTAATGAATCTTTACTGGTGACCTTTCTTTTAATGATATCCACATCATAGGGGTTGGTTTGCCAGTCGGCTTTTTTGCCGTCTTTGTAAATTTGTGCTTCGTAGGTTTTACCGGGTTTAAGAAAACTCAGCGGCACGGTGATATCCCGCGCATCTTCGTTTGTGATAGCGCCTAAATACCAGTCGTTACCACTGTAATGTCTCGCTTTACGTTCCTGGCGGGCGATTACCACATAGTCACCTACTTCTCCCTGCAACGCCTGAGTTTGCTCCCAGTCGGTAGGCACATCCTTTATGAACTGGAAAGGTGCCATTTGCGCTTCGTAGTTCTCCGGCAAATCAGCGGCCATCTGGATAGGGCTGTAAAGCACTACATATTCGGCTAATTGTTTAGCGATGGTGCTTTGAGGGCGCATGTATTTCACGCGACCATGTTCTTCGGTTCCGCCTTTAATTGGCGGATAATCAAGGTCGAAAATACCTGGCGTGAAGTCCATCGGGCCGGAAAGCATGCGGGTAAACGCAAGCATCGGTACGTGCTCAGGCGTATTGGGCGCTGCCCAGCCTGAGTTGTATTCCTGACCGCGAGCACTTTCCCGGGCAATCCAGTTTGGATAGGTGCGGCGAAGTCCCGTGTCTTTGACGGACTCGTGAGTGTTAATAGATGTACCGTATTTCGCAGCGGTGGTGATGTTTTTAATAAAGTGATTTACCAGCGGCTGACTATCGGTATATTCCAGACGTTTAATGCCATTCTCATCGGTAACTTTCAGGCCCTGGCCGTGGGCTACATAGCCGGTTTTAATCTGCTCCACGCCCATCTTCTGATACAGCGCAAAACCGTCTTCCATCTGTGCTTCGTAGTTGGTGATCCCGCCGGACGTTTCATGGTGGCCAATAAGCTTAACGCCCACTTTTTTGCCGTAATCGCTGACTTTTTGAATATCGAAATCCGGATAGCTCTCGGTAAACGAAAATAGCTCTGAGTTTTGGATCCAGTCACCATCCCAGCCAATATTCCAGCCTTCTACCAGCACGCCGTCAAAGCCGTGCTCCGCGGCAAAGTCCATATAGCGCAGGGTATTTTCAGTGGTGGCGCCGTGTTTATCACCGGAACCCCAGGTATATTTCTGGATATGCATTCCCCACCAGATACCGATGTATTTACCCGGATTAACCCAGTCAACCTCACCCAACTTATTGGGTTCGTTAAGATTAAGGGTGATATAGGAGTTGATTAACTCTGCTGCATTCGGCGCTATCTGTACGGTACGCCATGGCGTGGTGAAACTGCCCTGTTTTCGCACTTTGATGCCATCAGCACGGGGCGCTAAATCGGCTTCGAAGCGGCCCAGCGCCTGTCTGTCGAGGCTCATGCCAGCGTAATCTACCAGCGCGGCTTCATGGATAGCCAGGTGCGTGCCGTCGTCCAGTTTAATCGTCATGGGTGTGCTGGCTTTACCAACATCCTGCAAGCGGGTTTCGCGATACAAATATTCCTGACGGTCATACCCCTGCCCCGGGATCCAGTAAGCGGTAGCCGTATGTGAATCAATAATGGAAAACTCGGTCATTTCACGGGTGATATCACGTTGCCCGTCGGCGCTTACGTGATAACGAAAGCCAATGCCGTCATTAAATACCCGTACCTGCACGTTAAAGGCGTTATCTGCATCATTCTTATCGGTAAATTTAACCACCAGCTCATTGTAGTGATTGCGAATAACACGTTGTTCTCCCCAGGGTTGCTCCCAGGTGTTATCTTCGCTGGTGCGGCTTACTTCACTGACCTCAAGATGACGATAAATCGATTTAGCCTTAGCAAAAGCAAAACCCAGCCGCGCCGGGCGCATGATCTGCTTACCGTTGTAGTCAACGCTATACTGGGCATAATCGTTTTCATCGGTGAAGGTAAAAGTAATATCGCCGTCTGGTGACGTTACCGAAACGTCAGTTGCCTGCGAGGCAAAACTCAGCAGTGAGAGAGCAGACAAATATAAAGCCGTAGCCAGGCGCATAGTTGCTTCCTTATCAGGTTTTAACACCCAATAAGATAGCAACTTAATCGATTAAGTAAAGTTTTAGATGGAAATTTTAAACAATTAATTTACAAGTAGTTGTCGGACTTTAAAAATAATCAGCAGGGGTACGTTATTCGGCGTCGTCTTTGCCATCAGCATCAATACGACTGGCCACCGCTCCGGCCTGCCCCTTGTACTTGGCGTCAATCCGAGCATTGTAGGGTTTTTCTGCCGGCTGGCTGAGTACTTCAAAACTCAGCGCACCAATTTTCATTAGTGGTCGTAACGCCAGTGGTAACTTACCGCTGTTATAAAATTCCAGCACAATATTGCCCGACCAGCCGGGATCGATGCGGTGGGCGGTAACATGCACCATCAGGCCAAGGCGGGCCAGCGAGGAGCGGCCGTCCAGCCAGCCTACTATGTTGTCTGGCAGGGTGACCGATTCGTGAGTAATGGCAAGGGCCAGCTCTTTAGGGTGGAGGAAAAAGGCTTTGTCTTCCGGCAGTTCAATTTCGTCGCTCATTACCGATTCAAGGGCTGCCTGAACCTGAGATTTAGGCCCGCTTAAATCAATGTATGGCGCGGCGTGATCTTCGAATACGCGAAATTTATTCCCCAGACGAATATCCACCGTAAGGCCGCTTATCTGATCGTAGTCAGGTTGCGGATCGATTTTAATTTTGCCGTCTTGCAGGTACTGATAAATATCGCGATCACATAAACGCATTGCGGGGTATTCCTAAGCCTTGTCCGGGGCGCTATTATGCGACTGCAACGCCCCACAGGCAATGTGTTTTAAGCGCTTTTAGCCGCTTATCAACACATTTTTGCTACTTAGCTGTCGGTTAACGGGTTAAACGCTATGGGGTCGCCTTTAATATTGCGGCCTTGATCAGCAGCCACAGGCACTGTAGTGGCCAGCTCAAATGATACCGCCCGGGCCATTTCCCGATAAACATCCGAAAGCGGACTATCCGGTTCGCTGACTAATAACGGCTCGCCGGAACCGGCATGTTCGCGGATACGCACGTCCAGCGGCAGCGCCCCTAACAGCGGTAAATTGTAGCGTTCTGCTAATAAATTGCCGCCATCTTTAGCAAAAACGTAGTCTTTATGCCCACACTCTGTGCACTGGTAAAAGCTCATATTTTCTACCAGGCCGAGCACCGGAATGTTGACCTTATTAAACATGGCAATGCCTTTTTGAGCATCGGCAATGGCCAGGTCCTGCGGCGTTGTTACTACCACCGCGGCAGTTAATGGTACCTGTTGCGCCATGGTGAGCTGAATATCCCCCGTCCCCGGCGGCATATCCACAATAAGATAATCCAGCACTGGCCACAGCGTTTCATTAATAATTTGCGATAGCGCTTTACTGGCCATGGGCCCGCGCCAGATGGCCGCGTCTTCTGCCGGTACCAGATAGCCAATTGAGTTGGCTACCATACCGTGGGCCTGTAATGGCTGCATGTGCTTATTATCAGCGGTTGCCGGACGTTCACCGGTATTTCCCAGCATGATAGGCACTGATGGGCCATAGATGTCGGCATCTAAAATCCCCACTCTGGCGCCTTCCTGCATAAGTGCAAAGGCCAGGTTTATACTGGTGGTCGACTTACCTACCCCGCCTTTGCCCGACGCAACCGCAATAATATTGCGAATGTTGGTGACCGGCGGTTTGGTGGTTTGCCCGCTGTGGATTCTGGTTTTAAAACTCAACCCGGCACTGAGATTTTTGTTATTCAGCGCTTCTGTAAGGCCCGCCTCAATGAACGGCCACTGACTTTGATTAGCAAAGGGAAAGATAATGGTAAGCGTGCCTTCTTCCTCTTCACACCACGGCAGTACCTCGTCTTTACCTACCACAAAATAGTTGCTTAAATAATCAGCAGCGCACTGTAGCAACGCCGAGGGTTTGGAAGACTTTCGCGAAAAAAACATACAATACCTGCAATTTTATCGGTTAGATAAGATTAACTCATACAAAAACAATGCAAAAAAAGCGCTTTTCCGCTAGTATTTGCGCCATTTCCAATAGCAATTAGCCGAACGAATTATTCTATGTCTGAACAGAGTCATCTGACTAACGGCAAGCGCCGAATTCTGGTAACCAGCGCGTTACCCTATGCCAACGGATCTATTCACTTAGGTCACTTGCTTGAACATATTCAAACCGATATCTGGACCCGTTTCCAGCGTTTACGCGGTCATGAATGTTACAGCGTTTGTGCCGATGATGCACACGGTACGCCGGTGATGCTAAAAGCCCAGGAGCTTGGCATCACCCCTGAAGAAATGGTGGCGAAGACCCGCGCTGAGCACCATCAGGATCTCACTGACTTTTATGTTGATTACAACAATTACTATGTGACCCATTCACCGGAAAACCAAGCGTTCTGTGAAGAAATTTACAATCGTCTGGATAAGGCCGGCTACATTTCCAAGCGCACCATTAATCAGCTGTTCGACCCGGAAAAGAACATGTTCCTGCCGGATCGCTTTGTGAAGGGTACCTGCCCAAGCTGTGGTGCAGAAGACCAGAACGGCGATAGCTGTGACGTGTGCGGTGCTACTTATAGCCCTACCGAGGTGAAGAACCCGCGTAGTGTTGTGTCTGGTGCCACGCCGGTACTCAAAGAATCTGAACACTTCTTCTTCGACCTGCCTCAATTTGAGGGCATGTTAAAAGAGTGGATCCGCTCAGGCGCTATTCAGGAAGAAATGGCCAACAAACTGCAAGAGTGGTTTGAAGACGGTTTACAGCAGTGGGATATCAGCCGCGATGCGCCGTATTTTGGTTTTGAAATTCCTGGCGCGCCGAATAAATTCTTCTATGTTTGGGTTGATGCACCAGTGGGCTACATGGCCAGCTTTAAGAATTTCTGCGACAGCAACAACGTAGATTTCGACAGTTTCTGGAAAGCCGACTCCGACGCCGAGCTGTACCACTTTATTGGTAAAGACATCACTTACTTCCACTGCCTGTTCTGGCCGGCGATGCTGGAAGGTGCGGGATACCGTAAACCTACCGGCGTTAACATTCACGGTTTTGTTACGGTTAACGGCGCTAAGATGTCTAAGTCCCGCGGCACCTTTATTAAAGGCCGTACTTATCTGGACCACCTGAACCCGGAATACCTGCGTTACTACTTTGCTTCCAAGCTCGGTGATGGCGTAACCGATATCGACCTTAACTTTGAAGATTTCGCCCAGAAAGTGAATTCTGACTTAGTGGGTAAAGTGGTAAATATTGCAAGCCGTTGTGCCAGCTTTATTACCAAGCGTTTCGACGGCAAGTTATCAGAAACTGTGCTTGAGCCAGAGCTGGTTAAACAGTTTCAGGATGCTTCTGAAACTATCGCCAACCTGTTCGAAAAACGTAAGTATCATCAGGCTGTGCGCGAAATCATGATGCTTGCAGATAAAGCTAACCAGTTTATCGATACTAACGCACCGTGGGTGACTATTAAGCAGGAAGACAAGCAGCAATTTACCCATGACGTTTGCTCACTGGGAATTAACCTGTTCCGCATTCTGGTGACTTACTTAAAACCCGTACTGCCGGTACTGGCGGAAAAAGCCGAAGAATTCTTAAACGACGAATTAACCTGGGACAGCGCGCAGACCGTGCTCACTAACCACGACATTAATAAGTTTAAGCCGATGATGCAGCGCGTCGAGATGGATAAAATTAACGCTATGGTCGAAGACTCAAAAGAAAGCCTGGCCGCCGAGCCGAAGTTAGATCCAAACAGCCCGCTGGCGAAAGATCCTATCAGCGAAGAAATTACCTTTGATGACTTTGCTAAAGTGGACTTCCGCATTGCGCGTATTGCCAATGCTGAGCATGTAGAAAAAGCCGACAAACTGTTACGTTTGGAACTGGATCTTGGCGGCGAAACCCGTCAGGTGTTTGCAGGCATTAAATCTGCCTATGCACCAGAGGATTTAATTGGTAAGCACACGGTAATGGTAGCCAACCTTGCTCCTCGTAAGATGCGCTTCGGCATGTCAGAAGGCATGGTATTAGCCGCCGGCCCGGGTGGAAAAGACCTCTACATTCTGGAGCCCCACGAGGGCGCCCAACCCGGCATGCGGGTTAAGTAAGAAAAAACCGACGTAGTCGCCCCGGCCTCCGAGCCGGGGTCTCCCAAAAGCCTGACTCAGCCTGAATAGCCTTTTATGGAGGTCCCCGCTCAAAAGCACGCGGGGATGACGGAGGAGGTGCATGCGTGGAAGACGGAGGGGGTGCATGCGTGGATGACGGAGGAGGTGCATGCGTGGATGATGGATGAGGTGCATGCGTGGGTGACGGTGAAGGTATATGCAGGAATGACTGTGTATTTTAGGCCCCGCAATTATACTCTGTCACCCCGGCCTCCGAGCCGGGATCTCCTGATAGCTCTGACTCAGCTTAAA
>TARA_B100000963_G_scaffold361561_2_pt1 | contig 12289 bp, 7 predicted proteins | sample TARA_B100000963 | Tara Oceans TARA_B100000963 (sample SAMEA2622097) | marine metagenome | biome: marine biome (ENVO:00000447); feature: surface water layer (ENVO:00002042); material: "saline water (ENVO:00002010), including plankton (ENVO:xxxxxxxx)" | depth 5 m | reverse complement strand
ACGGTTACGGAATGCAAACTGTGGTCATGGTTGGCTCCGCTGAATCCGGTGAGCAAAATTTCCCTTTCATCCACTCCTTCCTCGAAGCGAGCATTGCGGTTGACGTCGGTGTACACAATCAGGTCGGGAGGTTGGGACACGATGACTTTGTTGTCGACCACTGCAACGCCAAGAGGAGAAATGAAGGTTTTTTCCTGTACGAAAACATGCGAACTATCGGCGGTTCCGTCCCCATCCTTGTCTTCCAAAACAACGATTCGGTCTCCCTCCGGTTGGGTTCGTTTGCCACGGTAATTCCTGCCTTCGGCCACCCAGATGCGACCCTTGTAGTCGATGTCCATGTTGGTCGGATTGTAAAATAGCGGAGACTTGGCCCAAAGCTTGACCTCCAAACCTTCCGGAAGCACGAATTCATCGGCTGGGTAATGATCGGCGTCGGGGAGGTTTTGTTGGGTTCTGGCAAGTTTGGGAATATCGATCGGTCGATCCGATACGATGAATACCACACTGCTTGCTTTTCCGGACTTCTGATCGCTTCCTCCGTTGTCAATTCCGGCAAGAGCGCGGAATTCAATGAATTCATGCTCTTTGGGCAATTCGTAGTGAATCACACTGTTTGCGTGGGTACCAATGCCATATTCGATCTCCTTCCCGTTTATTTTCAAGGCTCCGCCCCCGCAATTCTTATGGAGGTTGACCTTACCCCATCCGGTTTTGGCGGATTTCCATTTCAAATCGGTTAATTTGGTTTCATTTCCCTTGGCATCGATCAGCCGGGGGTATGCCCAATCCGACCAGTCGCAGGCATAGGAATCACCCCCGTCCGAAACGGTCAGATAGAGGTTTTTCGAACCCTTGATCCGCGCTTTGACTTCCACCGCATGCCCTTTGGTTTGCGAATTGATGAGCTTGCTCGAGAAGAGAGCCTTTTTTACGTCAATGGGTTGGGGTTGCGGAACTTCGGATGAAGGCTTTTTTCGTGTGGTGGGGTTTGGATAGGACTTAACCCCCCCTTGGGGGACTTCCATATTTGCCGTCCAGAGGATCGCATTGAGGACGCAAGTGCGGAAATCGTCGTTGTCCCATGATTTATGGTGGTGGGCTCCGGTAATCCCAAATCCTCTCTGTCCGTTTTCTGCCTCTGATGCCCAGGCAACATGTTGTTTTTCCTTTCTTTCCAGTACGGATTTTCGAACATGCGGGTTGTTGCTGTGAGGCCCATCTCCTCGCTTGAGGGTATCTTCGGGTGGAAGGGCGCTGAGGATTGGCGTAACGCCTTTCAACCCATCCCTGAATCTCATGTGGTAGTACCATTCGTCCCTTAGAGAAAATGGCTGGACTCCCCGGGTTATCGGGTGTTTGGGCAAGCTTTTGAATTCAGCCGTCCAGTGTGGATTGACCGACCAGAAGATTTCGAAGTATCCGCCTAACCATTTTTTCATCATCTCGCCCGGAGTTCCCTTGGGCACTTCAACTGCATAATGAACGCAGACCAATCCTACCCCTTTATCGGCGAGGCTTTCGAATTCCTTGAGGTTCTTGTTAAGGGGATGTCGCCCACCTCCATCGGAAAGAATTACCACGGTTGCGGCATCCTTGAAAATCGATGAATCCGTCGGCCATCCTCCTTTGAATATTGCAGTTTCGATGGGTAGTCGGGATTCCCTCGTAAGGGCGTTGGAAAGCAAGTCCACGCCTTCCCCCCAATTGTGAGCGTTGCTGCCATGACTGTCTTTCCCTGCGATCAGGACTACCCTCGTCTTACCAGAAAGGGTGTAGCAAAGCAGACCAAGGAGTGAAAAAAGAATCAATTGGCAGAAAGGCGGGAATTTGTTCATCATTTCGTTTTGAAGGGCTTTGGCTTGTGTAACAACGAAAAATCATGTTCCCCAGAGATTTTCTTTGCAAGCGACTCTTTTTATCGGAAGAAGAATTTGATTTGTCAGGCAAGTCCCGAATGGCTTTGATCGATTCTCATGGAAATCTTTTCCCAATTGGAATCCTTCATCATCAATACGATCCACAAGAGCTTCGGGGGGGAGCCTCTTTACGCAGAATACGCTTACCTGTTTTTGGCATTTTTGGTTCTTTTGCTTGTCGGGTGGGTGTCGAATTTTTTGGTCAAGCGGTTTCTGCTTGGGGTGGTCCGTTCGCTTGCCAAAAAATCCAAGACCAAATTGGGCGAAAATCTTTTGAGGGAAGGTTTTTTTCTGCGTCTTTCCCATCTTGCTCCGGCTTTTGTAATCGGCGCATTGGCTGATCTCGTCTTTTCGTCTTATCCTGTCATTGACGGTTTGGTCGACGTTTTGATTAATCTTTATCTCGTGGTCATCGCACTCTGGGTGATCGATGCCATGATCGACACCTTCTACATGATTTATGAAGGGAGTTCCATTTCCTCCAAGCTTCCCCTGAAGGGAATTTGTCAGGCCATCAAGATCCTGGTCAACGTGACTGGGGTTATTTTCATCCTCTCGATCTTATTGGATAAGTCTCCGTTGTATTTTTTCTCGGGCTTGGGCGCTCTCACTGCGGTCCTTTTGCTGGTTTTCAAGGATGTGATTCTTGGTTTGGTCGCGGGGGTTCAATTGACCGCCAACAATATGGTCCGTAAGGGCGACTGGGTGGAAATGCCCAAATACGGTGCGGATGGAGACGTCATTGACGTCGCCCTGACCACCGTGAAGATTCAGAACTGGGACAAGACCATCACCACCATTCCCGCTCATGCCCTGGTGAGCGATGCCTTCAAGAACTGGAGGGGAATGAGCGAATCCGGAGGCAGAAGAATCAAGAGAAGCATCAATCTGGATCTTTCCAGCGTTCGTTTCCTCACGAAAAGCGAAATCTCGGAACTCGAAAAAATCGACCTTCTCAAAGGGTACCTTTCTGAAAAGCGGGCGGAAATCGGTAAGGAAGGCCTGCAAGTTGAGGAACACGGATTGGCGGCTCCCTTGCTCAATGGAAGAAACCTGACCAACTCGGGTACTTTCCGCGCCTATTGCATCGAGTACCTCAGGGCCCATCCTTCGATTCACCAGAAGGGCATGACTTTTCTGGTTCGGCAATTGGCTCCGACGGAAAAGGGCTTGCCGATCGAGATATACGTTTTCGTAACCGACGTCCGTTGGGTTCATTACGAGGGGATTCAGTCCGATGTCTTCGATCATTTGCTGGCCTCCCTTCCGGTCTTCGGTTTGCGGGCCTTTCAATTACCCAGCGATTCCAGCCTTTCCCGGACGTCTCTTTCCTGATGAATGCGTTCGTTTCGAAAATGAGCTTGGTCTCCGTCTTTTTTTGCCTTCTCGGTTGCAACGAATCCAAGAAGGAGTTGGCTGACTTCACCAGCGACGGATGCAGCCTTTTCATAAACGGTACCTTTGCCAATCCGGATCTTTGGGAGGATTGCTGCACCTTGCATGATATGGCCTATTGGAGAGGAGGAACCGAAGAGGAGAGGAAGCAGGCGGATCTTGCCTTCAGATCTTGCGTGGAAAAGAAAACCGGGAATTCCGAGCTTGCGGAGGTGATGTACCAAGCGGTTCGCACAGGTGGGGAACCTTATTTCCCGACTTGGTATCGCTGGGGATATGGTTGGCCGGTGGGTCGGGGTTACCGTGCGATCTCACCGGAGGAGGAAAAGATGGTGGAGCAAAAACTAAGAAAGTTCAGACAAGGCAAGTAGTTTTTTGTTCTGACTGCCCCTTCTTGAAAAAATTTTGGTTTTCTTTGCATTTCCGCGATCGAGCGCTAAGAGATCTATTCATAGAGACTAAATCCCCCCACAACCCTGCCAGCTATGATTTACCAAACCAAACGTTTCAACCCCGGGGAGTACGTCGTTCGGGAAGGTGAGCTAGGCAACGGCTTTTACATTTTGGATGAAGGTGAGTTGGAGGTTACGCGGGAAGATAAGGTACTTAATGAAATTATCCTACGAGGAGCGATGTTCGGCGAACTGAGCGATCTGTTGAATCACAAGCGGGATGCATCGATTCGGGCCAAGACCGAGGTGGTTGTGAAGTTTTTCGACATGGGCCTGCAGGATTTTGTAATCAAGAATCCCAAATTTGCTGTGAAGATTATTCGGAATTTGGGCCGGCGGCTGTGCTGGATGAATAATATGGCGATTCGAGGAAATACCCGAAACGACTTTTTGCGAAGCATCGAACCGATTGCCCGGGACGGAAACTTGGAGGTTGTCCCCCGTTTGTTGGTGGTGGAGGACAAGCAGATGATCTTCGATCAGTTGAAGGACTGCATGGCGGATACGGGTTGGGAAGCCTTGGGAGCTCCCGATGCCGAAGAAGCTTTGACGATTTGCCAATCCGAGGTTTTTTCCGCCATTCTGATCAGTTGTTCCCTTCCGGATGATTCCGCGATCGAATTGAGAAGAAAACTGAAGACCAACCCATCTTCTTCACGGACGCCCGTAGTTGGTTTGCTGGTCAAAATCGATGATGCCGCCCAAAAGGTGGCTGCGGATGCGGGTTTTTCGCATTTCATCCATAAGCCGATCGAAAGAAATGCCGCCCTCACCACCCTGTATCAGGTTTTGCAACTGGATCCGTCCGATCAATATTTTCAAGTGATCAGAGGTTCTCTGCTCTTCAGCGTACCCGCTGAGTTGAGCCCAAGCTTAGTCGATGAAATGAAAGGCAGTTTTCGCGGAAGGATAAGGGACACCATCAATGATGGCATCGATCGGGTGATCATTGACGTTTCCGAACTGGAGGAGGTAGGGGAGGACTCTGTGGAATTGGTGGGCGATTTCGCTGAGGAAATCGAAGGTATGGGAAATCCTTTCTCTCTTGCTTTCGTCGCCCAAGGCGAGGACTCCGATATGTGGAAGAACTTGGACGGTTGCGAAGAAGCGGAGGTCTTCGATGACTTGGATGGCGCCTTGTCGGACCAAAAGGAGTGATCCGGTTTTCGCTTTAGTTGCGTTCCAGCATAGCTTTCGCTCGCAATCCGTTTTCCTCGAAGTTGATCCTGAAATCAACCGCTTCCCAGTCGCCGATCAGGCTCAGTTTTTCGGGGAACTTTGGATTTGCGGGATGACCGAAGGCGGAGGATTCAAAAGTTTGAAATTCTTGGTTCCACAAGTATTCGCCCCCTCCCGGACAGAGTAAATCGGTCTGCCAAACCTTACGATGATAACTCAGGGGGTCCTCCCTCTTGAGATGGATTCTCCATTCGTTGAGAATATGAATATTGTTCCAGGACTTCCTTTGCAGTCCATTGCGGGCTTGTTCCCCCGCAGTGAAGTCGAAAATCGAAAGAATGGGGGAGGAAGCCCTAAAGGCCGAACTCATTCCACTCCAGTTGCTTGGAGGGGGGTTGGCGTTTTCTTTGCGCCCGAGAAGAGTACGGTCGATCGTCCGTTTGATCATTTCTTCACTTAGGCTGACAGTAAGCATTTTTGGAGATGGTACGTAGTAGAGGGCGATGGGAGCGGAACCTTCCCTGAGCAAGTCGTCCTCGACGCTTTTCCCGGGGGCGATCCTAACGTATCCCTGGCCCTTGTAGGATTTGTTTGTCCAGAGAGTCATGCTCGGCGCGGTTTGCTCGAGCCAAGCTCGCAGTCCCGCAAGAAAGGCTGTGAGTTTGAATGGATTTCTCACTTCAACGTTGAATCCGAGAGGGATGCGTCCGAGGTTTTTTTCCACAAATTCCTCACCTGCGCTGTATCCCTCATCACGAAAGACCTTTTGCATTTCCGCGAAAAACGGAGATTCGTCCAGATAGAATGAGAAGGACTCTCCGATCCAGCCAAATGCGGTATTTCCAAGAGAGGGTGCCATGATCGCAGCCAGACTACTTGCCTGTTTGAATTTGCTTGATTGCATGTCTATGGCGCTCACCCAATGAAAAAGAGCTTCAGGGTGAGGGTCTCCTGATTCGGGTTTGAGTTTAACCTGTCCGACGGTTTGGATCATTTGTCTGTAGTCGGTGCCTCCAATCAAAGGCAAAACGGATAGGTCGCCCTCGATTTTGCCTTCTTCGATGATCAATTGGGCCGCGATCGGATCAAAGTAGCTGGACCAGTGGCTCTGGTATCGGTTACGGAAGAATTCGTAGGCTTTCTTTTCCTCTGCAGTGATTTTCCCAAGATTCAATTCTTCGACTGATTTGAGGAAGGCGAGGTTTCCGTATTTCGAGCTTTGCACCTGACCGTTGACTAAGAAGACCTTGCCTAATCCGGAGAATTCCTTCGCTTTGAGAGGAATTCCGCTTTCATGTCTCGCCTGGAGTTCGGAAAGAGAGGATGCTGCGCGTGTGCGCCTCGATGCGCCGATTCGCCATTCCGGACCGCACCACCTGCGAATGGTTGCGTCGGTGATCATCAGGAAGGCATCCTCTTTCATCTTATCCGTAATCGGATAACGCATGCGAAAGAAATGATATTCTTCCAGAGAGGAAAGACTTTTCTCTTTTTCACTGAAAACCCCCGCGATCCGAGAAAGTTGATTGATCGAATTGGTTACCACTACGAATTTTCCGAAGGAAGCAACGAAACTTCTTATCGAACGATCGTTCGAGATCAGGCCCTCGTACCTCAAATGATCAAACTTTGGGATTCGACCATCGGCTGGTTTTGCATCCGGGAATTGATTCTGAGCCTCCAACCGACGAACTGCGAGGGCCGCGAGCAAGGCTTTCTTGTTTTTGGCTTCGAACACGATGGTGAGCGAAGTGCCCGTTCGCAAGAATGGATCGCTGCCTGTGATCGCAACCGATGAGATCAGCGTAGATCCCAAGGTGCGCGACAGTTTATCCACGGGCAGGCAAAGTTGTTGCGAGTATTTTTCCTTGGAGCGAGCGCTTTCCGCTCGTTGCTCGCCCAACCGGAGAAGGGGAGTGCCCTGAGCGGTTGCTTGGTCCAGGACTTCCAGCATACTTGAGTAAGATGGAAAGATGATTGCGTGCTGGTCGTGGGGAAGAACCGAGGCGCTCGGGTCGAGCTTGGGTTTGGCGTTACCGATCCATTCCTTCCAAGGCATCTCCTCGATGGAGATCCCTTGAATCGAAGAGAGTGCAATGGTGCGGTTGTGATCGTCCGCATCCAAGCGGAGATCTCGATCCAGCTGAAGGTTTTCGCTGATGGCTCGCCCCCCGGAAAACAAATCCATTTTACGTTCAATGCCAACCTTGCGTGTCGGACGGTTTCCGTTTCTTCCCGAATGAATCGATTCTGCCACTGTTTTACCTTGGAGTTTGTGGAGTTTCGCTTGATCCGAGCTTACCTGGTGCCTGTACCATGCCGTACCCGGAACTTGTAAGTCCTGAAGCCATTGATAGCGGGTGATACGGTGATGGAGATAGGTTTCCTCACTTTGCTGCTCGGCTAAAAGATTTTTCCTGTTTTTAAGTTCGAAAGTGAATGGAAATGGTTTCCAACCGTCTTGGTTGTCGTATAAAATAAGTGTCCCTTGAATCTTTGACTTAGGTCCGCGAAAACACAGAATGAGGTCATCGGAAGAAAAAACAGGGTGCCTTCGGGAGGAAATGATTTCTTTTCGAAAGGAAAGAAAAGCTTCGGAAGCGTCCTTGGTTCTCAGGTAAGGCAGATTGCTTGGGAGGTACACTCGCAGGTTTCGAGAAAACTTCAAAGCGTAAGGCATGCTCGAGTCGATTCGTTGGGATGGAGTTTCTCCATCGTCGAATGATAAGTCCGAAACTTTCAGAGATATATAATTTTCAGCCTGCAGCAGTAGGGGGATCAGGGTAAATGCAAGAATCGAGTTTTTCATTGTTTGAATAATGGGAGGAAGCGAAAGTCTGAGAATTTGGGATTATCAGGGATAAGGCGATTTTATTTTAAGCATATCTTGATGGAAGGTTGCTTACACTTTGTTTGCTTGCTTCATCAGTTCTTCGATCATTTTTTGAGTTTGTGGAATTAGTTTGATCGCTGTGGCAACGTGATTTTGGTCCGCTAAGTTACGAGATTCATCGCGGTAGGTCTGAGTCGTGGAGATTTTGCTAGTGTTGAGCGTGGTGCTCGCAGTTCCGTAGGGGTATCCGCTGCGAACGTCCAGCAGGAGAGCGTTGGCATAACCGGTTGTATCGATTTGCCTCGATGGAACAAAATAGCCACCAACGATCGTCCAGTCAGCAACTGCGGAGGAAAGTTTTGTGGTTTTTGTTTTAGAAAAGACTTCATAAATCAAGACCTGCTTAAGATGCTTTCCTGCTGCTCCAAGAAGGATTTGACTGAAGATTTCAGAGGTATCCTGACGAATGTTTTTATCTTTGGATGGGGTGGCATGTACCACAACCATTGAACTTAAGGGCACGAATTCGCCGAAATCTTCACCCAATTCTCTTTTTGCCTGGTTCCATGCCTCGATTTCCTCCGCCGTGAGATTGGTTATTTTACCGTTGTACAATTTGATTAAGCCGATGCAGGCGGGGAATTGCAGCGACGCTTCGACTTTGGCAACCTCCCTGACGTTTTCATCGAGATTCGCTTCCATTAAGGAGGGGTGGTTGGTCTTGGCGTACTTGTTCAGGTATTCTTTTCCGGAGGTAGTCTCGATTGATCGAGAGTGACAACCGATGCTTCCAAGGGCAAGGCATGTGGTTAGGCAAAGTGGAATTAATTTTGTTCGCATGATGATTTTGTTTTCAAGTTGGTGGTTTGTTTTCACAACGAATTATCATTTCTCATGCCATCTTTTCCTTGGGTTTCGTAAACAACTTAACTGCAATTACATGTGAGAATATTAATTTATTAAATAAGGTTTTTATTAATTTTATAATTCCAAATATTGTAGCAAATGTGTTACATATTTTGTTATATGAATACAAATGATTTGGGGTTTCTGCTTACCAAGATTGATGAAATGGCTTTCACCAATCCATTTGGAGGCAGAAGAGATCAGTTGGAAACTGAAATCCTGGCAAGATTAGGTCGAGAAAGCTCGGCAAGCGGAGGGAATCAACTTTTCACCCGAGACTTCAATCAGGTTCTTCGGTGGATCAGGATTGGTGAGGAGAGATTGCTTCAGGGCGTATACAAGGAATTCGTTTCGGGTTCGGGGGTCGAGCGTCTTGCTTCTTTGGCGTATTTTTCGCTTTATCATGAATTGGTCGAGGATCTGGATCGTTTGTTTGAGGATCGAGAAGGGAATCCGGTCCTCAACCGTAAGCTATTCGGGAAGATCGAACGGGGAATTCGAAAGCGCGTATCCTTGACCAGCCCGGCAAGGAATCCGCTTTGGGAGAATCCCGCTCATCTCTTTGCCTGTTTTTATCAATTGAGACGTGCCTTTCAGTGTATCTCTCGGGAGATCGTCGGGACCAGCAAACCGGTCCGCGATTTGCGGGTCCGTGTTTGGGAGAGCGTTTTCACCCAGGATATGCTTGGCTATCAACAGTGGATGCATGAATCGGTTGGGAAGTTTCCAACCCTGGTTACCGGACCTACGGGTTCGGGGAAGGAGGTCGTTGCTCGAGCAATCGGGCTTTCGCGCTTCATCCCCTATGACGCCCAATCGGGCCAATTCGCCTCCCAACCCCGAGAGAGCTTCCGACCGGTAAACTTGTCCGCCCTGACCGAAACCTTGATCGAATCCGAACTGTTTGGTCACCGTAAGGGTTCCTTTACCGGAGCGATTCGGGACCGTCCGGGTATCTTTAAGTCGGCGGGCAGACATGGTACGGTCTTTCTCGATGAGATCGGAGAAGTTCCCGAGTCAATTCAAGTGAAACTGCTTCGGATCCTACAGTCCGGAGAATTCCAATCGATCGGGGAGGAAAAGAACTCTTTCTTCGAGGGTAAAATTATCGCCGCGACACACCGCGACATGAAGAGGGAGGTTCGAAAGGGGAGAATCCGGGAGGATTTCTTTTATCGAATTTGCGGAGATCAGGTAAACACCGTTGCGCTCAAGGACATCGTGAAGGCCCAACCGGCTGAAATCGCAAAGTCAGTCCGTTTCATTTGTTCTAAGCTTTTTGGTGATGATGCCGCGGAGGAGTTAAGCCTTCGGGTTGTCGACAGACTGGGCGAACTGGTTCCCAGGGCTTACCAATGGCCGGGTAATTTCCGCGAATTGGAACAGGCGGTCCGAAACGTCATTGTCCGAAATGAATTTGTTCCGGTGGAGTTTGAGGACAGTCCTTGTGAGATCGAGCGTACCTACCTCGGATCCGAGGTGAGCTTGGACAAATGGAATCAACTGTATGCGGCGAAGGCCTATGAGAATTTCGGCAGTTACCGCGAGGCGGCGAGAAGATTGCAGGTGGATCAGAGAACACTTAAGAAATGGGCGACCGAGGTTTCCGCGGTTGCTTCGTAGTATGAAAATGATCGCATGAATTGCTTACTGCTTGTTCAGAGGCAAATCTTTTCCTAGCTTCGAGAAGTGAATAGGAAGATCACCTACGGAGTCCTTTGGACGTTGACCATATCCTTGTCCTTTTATTTCGGCTTTCTTTCGAGAGACCCCTTCGATCCCATTCAGAGGAAGGTTTTGGAAGACAGTCTGCGTCGGGAAATTCAGGACGAGGAACTGGATGCTCTTTTGGAAAAGCTGAGTGAAGGCCCTCAGAAACAAAGGTCAGGCGAAGAGGATATGGTGATTGTCGGGGAAGTGGAGGCCCAACCGATTGAACTTAATTTTCTGCCAACGGAATTGGAGCGAGTTGGCAAAGAGCCCCTTACCGGCGACCGCATTCGCGAGGTGCTGGCTCCCGCTTTGGTCAGCGATGACCTCGTAGGCAGAAATGCGGTCATCGCCGACATGCTTGCCCGGCTCACTCCGGAAAATGCCGGCCATGCTCTCAGGGTATTTGAGGAAATGCCATCCTCCTATCATACCGATAACAATTACCGTCTGTTTCTTCATGCGTGGGCCAAAGTCGATGGAGCTTCGGCTCTCAACTACCTGATGGATAATCCCAATGCCCATCGCGTTGAGGGCGGGCGCATCTGGGCCATGTCGGGTTGGACCGCAACCAATCCGCAGGCTGCTTATGACTTCGTTATGTCCAGGGACAAGGTGGATCCCGGGCTCTATCACGGTCTGGTCCGCGGATGGGGGAGAATCGATCTTGAGGGAGCTCATCAATTCGTATCCTCGATTGAGGAACCCAGATTACGGGCGAGGATGACGGATGTGGTGGGGGAATCCGTGGTTGAGCAGCGGGGTATTCAGGGAGCGCTGGATTGGCTTGGTCAGCTCGATAAGAAGCAAGTCAACATGCAGTCGGCCTATAATTCAGTCATCAAACGGGCCATTCCGCGGAGTTCGAGCTCTTTGGCCGAATGGATCAATCGCAATCCGGATAACAATCATATCCAGCCTTGGATGTACAGCGAAACTGCCAAAAGGATCGCTTCCAGAGACCCCGGTCTGGCTGCAAGCTGGCTGGAATCCCACCTTGCCAACAAGAAAGTCAACGGACAGGTGGTGGGGGAGGTGGCTTCGAGATGGGTCGAGTCCGACCCAAAGGCCGCCGCTTCCTGGGTGGATAGCTTGAAGGGCACTCGGGTTTATGACAAGGAGTTGACCAAAAGGCTCGGTGGGGCCTGGGCGAGGAAAGACCCGGAGGCGGCCTTTCAGTGGGCCAAGGGATTGGAGACCGATCTTTGGCGGCCTGCCTCTGCGAGCATCGTTGGTAATATGTCCAGAGAGCAATTGCTGGAAAACGCATCCTGGATCAAGGAAAGCCCCGCCGAAAGCGCCAACGACGGAGTTCGGGCGGCCTATGCGATGAGGATGGCGGAGGTGAATCCCTATGACGCGATTGAGCAGGCCCTATTGATGACCGATGCCTTGGGTAGGGAGAAGGTCACGGTTCACGTGGCCAAGAAGATTTTCAAGAAGAATCCCGAGGGCATCCGGGATTGGCTTCCGCAAAGCGGACTCAGCGAAGCCTCTCAGCAAAGAATCCTACGCAATCAATAAGCTATTTTATAGGATGGAGATTGAGTCTCGTTTGGAAAGAAGTTCTTCGAGGAAAATCAGCCCTCTTTTTTCCGTTTCGAAGATGCCGTCGAGTTGAGCCTCGAAGCACTGCTCGAGAATGGGGCCGAATTCGGGTCCCGGTTGAAGTCCGCGTTGGATGAGATGCCGCCCCAGAAGGATGGGCCGTGGCTCGGAATCCTTGACTTTGAGTTCCTCTGCTCGTTTGAGTAACCAAGGTCCTTCGGGGAAATCGTCCTTTCGGGGAGGACGCCCGGCGAGGTCGGCGGCCGCGACCCGTACCAACCGGTCTATGCGTTTGACTTTTTTCGCCAACCGGCGGATTGCCCCATCACTGGCTTGGTCCTGATAAA
>TARA_B100000963_G_scaffold79530_1_pt1 | contig 12304 bp, 6 predicted proteins | sample TARA_B100000963 | Tara Oceans TARA_B100000963 (sample SAMEA2622097) | marine metagenome | biome: marine biome (ENVO:00000447); feature: surface water layer (ENVO:00002042); material: "saline water (ENVO:00002010), including plankton (ENVO:xxxxxxxx)" | depth 5 m | reverse complement strand
TTCTTAACAGTTGAAAACTCAGGTAACAATACTGATTTCAGGCAAGTTATGTTAATTAGAAATCCTGATTCGGCTGGCGGATTAATAACAGCAACAGCAGCAAAAGCATTAAAATTTATCAAAGCTGATTCATCTTTTGCAAATCAATTAACAGTAGACGAATTAATCACAAACAGTTTAACACCTCCAGCAAAAGCATTTGTTAATCAGGTAGTAAATGATGATGCACTCGGTGCAAGAATATTTTATCATCAAACTGACAGTACCGGCTTTACACCATTTAGCGTTGGTAATACTATTACGGACGAAGGTGGTCAAACAGGAACTGCGGTTGTGGCGGATAGCGCCGCATCAACGACAAATGCAACTTCTTTTGTAGGAGCTTCAAATACTTCTGGAGAAGTATTATACATAGAAAATAGAGCACCGGTTATTAGAAATAATACTCAAACGGAAGATTTTAAAGTAGTAGTTACACTTTAGTAGGATAATAATATGGCAACAACTTTAACTGATACAACCTTTTTAAGTACTTATAAAGACGATTTTAAAGATAGTGATGGCTATCATAGAGTACTATTTAATTCAGGTGTAGGATTACAGGCAAGAGAATTAACACAACTACAAACAATATTACAAAATCAAATTTCAAGATTAGGTGATAATATTTTTAAAGAAGGTGCGGTTGTAAAACCCGGTGGTGCTAATGTCAATCCAGCATATGAATTTATAAAATTAGATACAAGTAGTTCAGATCATCAGTTACCAACTGATTTAACTTCATTAATTGGAACTACTGCTACCGGTAGAACAAGTGGAATTGTTGCTGAAATAATTGAAGTGGTTGCTGCGGCTGGAAGTGATCCGGCAACTCTATATGTCAAGTATACTACAACAAGCCCAGCACAATCAGACACCGATGTTGCAACAGTTAGAATGCAAAGTGAAGAGCTACTTAATATGTCAGGACTATCTAATGACTTAAAAGTTCAATTAAACACTTTAGCAAATCCTGCAACAGGTGTAGGAACGAGAGTAACGCTACTAAGTGGAATATATTATGCACGCAATAATTTTGTATTTACTGAAAATCAAAGTAAAATAATTTCAAAGTATACTGATAATCCAACAACCGATATAGGGTTTATATCTGTAGAAGATGTGGTGACAGCAAGTGACAATAACTCACTATATGACAATCAAGGAACTGTTCCAAATGTGTCTGCGCCTGGTGCAGATCGTTATCGTATAAGACTAACTATTGCTGAAAGATCAGATTTGACTGGAAGTGATAACTTTATACATGTTGCATCAATCAGAAAAGGTAGAGTTTATAATGCAGTTAATGTAGAAGACGCATACAATATACCAAATGATGTAGTTGCAAAAAGAATTTTTGAAAACTCAGGTGATTACGAAGTAAAGCCATTCAAAATAAACTTTGATTTAGATTCTGAAAATAGTCATCTTTTACTTAATGTCAGTGACGGAGTAGTAGTTGTTAACGGTTATCGTGCTGCAAGGTCTTTTCCATCTACAATAAGATTTGCAAAGCCAACAGCCACATTACTTGATTCACAAGAAGCAACAGGTGTTTCATTTGGTAATCATGTTATAAATGATCCATCAACAGCCGGAACAAGTAAAGGATTACCAAATATCAACACATTTGAAAAAATGAATTTAAGAAGCGCGGCTGATCACGGCGGTAGTACAATAGGAACAGCCAGAGTAAAAGCAGTTTCAGAAGAAGGCGCTAATATTAAATTTCATTTAATGGATATACAACTCAACTCAGCGCAATCTTTTAGAGATGTTAAGTCTATAGGAACAAGTACATCAAATTATTTTGATTTAAAACTTGAAAATAGCAAAGGTATTCTTAAAGAACCTTTAAGAAATACAGGCTTATTTCAAGTTCCATTTCGAAGGCCACAATCAATAACCGATATAACATATACTGCTCAAAGGAGATTCTCTTCTCTATCTGCCAATGGATCAGGCGTAGTTACACTAACTACATTAACCGCTGGTGGTGAAGTTTACACTGACGCAGGCGATTGGAAAATTGCTCCAGCTGACAGTGCAATTTCCACAATCAGTCCTACAGCAAATTTAAACGTTTCAAATACTGGTGGAAATTTAGATTTTGGTGTAAGTTCTGGATTTAATGGTGCTTCAAACTTAGAGTTATTAGCTTATGTGCAAAAGGGTCAAGCAAGTGTAAGATCAAAACAACTTGCCACCACTACAGTTTCGAATGCAATTGAATCAGATGGTTCTTTGAGTGGATTTGCGTTTATAAATTTAGAAAAACCAGATATATTTGATATTACAAGTGCCGTACTAGCTTCTGACAGCAACGTTAGTGTTTTAGATAGATTTGATTTAGATAATGGCCAAAGAGATACTCACTATGGATTAGGTAGGTTAGTTAAAAAACAAGGGCGTGCTGATCCAGTAGGTGATGTCTCAATAACGTTCAGACATTTTACATCAACAGGTTCAGGCGATTTCTTTGCAGTAAATTCATACACAGGTGTAGTTGACTATGATAAAATACCTAATCACACATTGTCAGATGGTACAAGAGTAAATTTAAGAGATTTTCTTGACTTCAGACCTGTCGTTGGAACGAAAGGTTCATTTGATTCTGGTGGTCCTATACTAATAGAACAACCAAAACCCGGGTCGGTAATATTATCTGATGTAACATATAATTTAGCACAGTCTGCCAAATTACTTATAGACGAACAAGGTATTATTACATTAGTTAAAGGTCAAAACAGTTTTAATCCTGATCTTCCAAACAAAATAGATGGGACATTACCTTTATATGATATAATATTTAATGCTGCTACTTTAAATGAATCAGATCTATCAGTAAGTAAGATAAATCATAAACGTTTTACAATGCGAGATATTGGTAGACTTGAAAAAAGAGTTGATAATGTTGAAGAAATAACTGCGTTATCATTATTAGAATTAAATACAAACATTTTTCAAGTTCTTGATTCTGCAGGCAATGATAGAACAAAATCTGGATTCATTGTAGATAATTTTATTGATGCAAGAGGCCAAGACTTCAGAGCTGAAGCTGGTGCATTCAGAGCTGCTCTTGATCCTCAAGAGCATTGTATAAGACCTGCTTTTGCAGAAGATAATTTACGAATAATATATGATTCAGATGCTTCAACTAACACAATAAGAAAAGGTGATAACATTTACATTAAACATGATGAAGAAGCATATATAGATCAATCAACTGCAAGTGATGCAATAAAAATAAATCCATTTTCAGTAACTATATATGATGGAACAATTGCATTGTCACCGTCTTCCGATGAATATAGAGATGTTGACAGAAGACCTGATAAAATAATAAAAGGTGGTTCAAGATTATCAACTGTAAATGCATTTAATTGGAATAACTGGTCATGGAATTGGGGCGGCACACCAGTAGAAGACTTACAAGTTGGATCTCAAACTAATCAGCAGTCTGGAATGATTAACAAAGTAGTTAGTGAAGAAACTGTGCTTGAATTAATTGAAGATAGAGTTCTTGAAACGGCAACTTTACCTTTTATGAGAGCACGTAAAGTATTCTTCAGAGCCGAAGGGTTAAGACCAAACTCACTGTGTTTTCCATTTTTAGATGGAGTCAACATCGGCGCATTTACTAAAGGGCAAACTGGACCTAGTGGTTTTCAGTTTTATTCAGATAGTGATACCGATGTTGGTAATACTTTGACAGGGCTTACAGAACATCCACAAGGAAGTAACTCATTGGTTACAGACGGTAACGGTATAGTATCGGGTTCATTCATTGTACCTAATAATGATAATTTAAGAATAAGAACAGGTACAAGGCAGTTTAAAATTATGGACATTAGTGTTGATAGAGAGAAAGATGCTGCAGCAGTTGCAAGTGCACCATACGCCGGTCTTGGATTTTTAGATACTAAAGAAGCAGAATACACATCAACTAGACAACTTAATGTTCAAGGTACAAGTGTTCAAAGATATAGAGGATACGGTGATGTTGCAGATTATGGAGGTGGACCAGATCATGGTGGTGGCACTATAATAAGTGATGACACAAGAGTTGTCAATCCAGATGGAACAATAAGTACAAATTCATGGACAAATGATCCTAGTAGGCAAGCACAACATAATGGAATTGATGGCCACACTTTTCAATCATCAACTGATCCGACATTTGGTGGTAGTTCGTTTGATGAGCATGATAATAACTGGAGTCTATAGTAATGAGTAATATAGGAGATTTAAGATGGGATTAACTTCAACCGGTTATAGAGTTGGAAAACAACCTCTTGCTCAATCATTTTTTGTGGATGAGCCTAGAGGCATATATTGTACAAAAATTGATTTATTTTTTAGAGAAGTAGACACAAATTCACCTATACAAGTTCAATTGAGGCCTATGATTAATGGAATACCATCTCCATCTCAAATTCTACCGGGTGCAATCAAATCAAGGACAGGCTTAACTTCTAGTAATACTTCAAATGATGCAACTGTTGCAACATCATTTGAATTTGATGAGCCTGTATATTTAAAAGGTCTTACAGATTTTGCAATCATGATTATTGCCGACTCTAAAGACTTTGAAGTTTATGTTGCAGAAATAAATAAATTTGTAGTAGGATCAACTGAAAAACGAGTTAATAAGCAACCTATCACAGGCAGTTTATATTATTCACAGAATGGTGTAACTTTTACGCCTTCACAAAATAGAGATTTAACGTTTAAGTTATATAAAGCAAAATTTAATAATACATCAGCAGTAGCAAATTTTAAAAATGCTAAAGTTCCAAGACAGTTATTAACGAATAATCCAATTACAACTACATCAGGCTCACAAACTATTAAAGTTGTACAGTTTAATCATGGCTTACAAGTAGGTGATACTTTCAGATTATCAGGTGTTGACTCAGCTGGTGTTGGAGGAATATTCGCATCAACTTTAAATAAAGGACATTCTGTTGTTGCAAGAGATGCAAGTAGATTTACTTTTACTGCAGATTCTGCAGCAGATTCTGATGCCGTCGGTGGAGGTAGCTTAATACAATGTGATAAAAACATACCTTTTAGTTTAATTGTTCCTACTGTAAGTAATATAACTCCTCCGCAGACTTCGATTGCAGGTTCAATAAAAACAACTACTGCAAAATCTTTAGCCAGTATCAATGAAACAGAATTCCAAAAACTACCTGATTTTAGAACAATAAAATTAAATACAAATAATGTTAATAAACAACTTTTTATGATTGCACATGATAGTGAAGAAAATAAATCGCTCGGTGCAGGTGTTAAATCTTTTGAAATGAATGTAAACTTAAATGGCTTTGACTCAAGCACTGCTCCTATGATAGATGGACAAAGAACTTCTATAACACTAGTAAATAATTTAATAGATAAACAAGCATCAACGCCGACAGATGGGTTTAATGTTCCGATAGATTTTGTTGATGAAACAAATCCTGGTGCTGGAAGTGCAGCTGCTAAGTACCAAACTAGAGTTTATAATTTAGCATCAGAATCTGTAGGTCTTAAAGTTATATTAGCAGCTAATAGACCAAGAGTGTCAGATTTTCAACTATTTTTTAGAACTGCTGAAGCCGATGAAAACATTAGAGAAAAAACTTTTACACTAGCGTCTCAGGAAACTGTCGTTCCATCAGATGAAAATGCATTGGTTTATAGAGACTACACTTATTTGATCGGTGGTCAAGGTGGAGATTTAAAACCTTTCACAAAGTTTCAAATTAAAATAGTCTTCAGAAGTAATAATCAAGCTAAAGTGCCAAAGATAAAAGATTTAAGAATGATAGCATTGGCGGCATAATGGGATTTATTAAAGTTAATGGACATAACGGTTTAGTAAGAGATACTTCTACAAATGCTATTTTGAATATAAATAAAGATGAGATAATAGCTGCAAGAAAAAGAAAGCTTGAAAGAAGAAAGAAAGAACAAGAGTTTGAAAATTTAAAGAATGAAGTTGGTGATATTAAGAACATGTTAACTAAAATTATAGAGAAATTAGATGGCTAAAACTACAGTTAACTTAACAGACACCGTAACCAACTGGGTTACAAAGACTAATGATTTATCGAACACTATCGGTGATTTAGCAAATTTGAATACAACAGTAGATTCAGATGTTGTAGGTGCTATTAATGAGTTAAAAACAAAAACTGATTTACTCGATTCTGCAGATATTACGTTATCAGCAAGAAGTGCCATACAAGTATTAGATGCCGGCGGTGATGGTAGTTTGGCGTATGATTCAGCAACTGGTTCACTAACATATACAGGACCAAGTGCAAGTGAAGTACGTGCACACATCACAGCAAATAAAGGTGTATCAATAACATCTGGTGAAATCAATATTGATTCTGCAAATGTACGAAGCTTCTTTACAGTACAAGATTCAGGTGGTAGCGGATCACTTACGTATAGTGCTGCTAGCGGAACATTTGTATATAAAGGACCCGGTGCAACTGCAAACCCTGCAGATATAACTGGAACCGGCACGAAATCATTTGTACCAGCAACAAGTGATGATCAATATTTAAGAGTTAATACTTCTGCTGGAGATATTACACTTAATGTTTCAGTAGGTAGTTTAAAACAAGGTCAAACTGTAGTAGTAGATAAAATTACTACTGCTAATAATCTTACTATAAACTGGAATATTACTGCCACATCACAAGGTATATCACTTGGTAATTCAGTAGATCTTGCGGTTGGATTCTTTAATGGCACAGCCTTTTCATTTGTTGAAACAGTTAAATCATAGGTGATACATGGGTGCTCCTCTTATTTCAAATCTTGGTTTTACTGAGGTTAATTCTTCTGGAAGTTTAAACTCGAAAGCTGGTGCAAAAATTAATCTTCCAATACAATTATACAAATTAACAGGTAATGTATCAGGTCAACTTACTTTAGATTCAACTGCTAATCACAAAAAAGTCATCTTAGATACAAATGGATTCAATATTGATAATGGTTCAGATGCGCCATTAGATATGGATACGCCCGGAGGTACAACGGTAGAGTTAAAAGGTAATGGTGCAATAAGAGCCACGGGTAAAACAACTACAATAGCTCAGGGTAGTGCAAGTCACACTGGAACTACAACTGCTGGTGCAGGCGATGCTACACAAGTTGTAGTTGATACAAATCATACTTTTACTCAAACAGAAATTAACGATATAAGACCAGATCCCGGTAATAGTTTTGGATCTGGTGGTGGTGTATCATGGAGTGATAACGTCTCAACTACTGTAGCATATCCGCCTAACGGTGGAAGCAATCGAGGTGGTGTACGTCAAAACCCAACTTATCATAATACTTCAACTGCAACAAAATTTGGTGGAAATAATTTAACAAATGTTATAAGATCAGATTTTAGTATGACTTTTACTCATGCATTTATGGAAGACGGTAATCGAACTGATGGGCCGATTACAGGTGTAGGTGGCAGCTTTCCTCCTACAACAAATAGTACACATTCTTACAGTGGATCAACTTATCGTTTTTGCAGATGGTTTAGTGCATTTCAGCGTGTTAATAATGGTAATGCCGGTCAAACCGGTGTTGCAATATACATAAATGCTAACAATGGAAATGCAATTGTGGAGCTTGAAAATGGGAGACCATCATTTTGTCAGATAAGAGACGTAAAATGTTTTTCTACTCAAACTGGTAGAAAATTTACATTTACTAATAATACTGATCACACAGTTACAATAGGCGGGTCAAACAATCCATTGAGTGGATCATCAGTTGCAGCGAGTGCATCAATTACAGGTACAAGAAATTCTACTGATGGTTCATATAGTATTACACACACTATACCAGATACTGACGGAAGTGGTAATCCTTTAGCAATACACGATTTAAATAAAGGCACTGCACTTCTTGATAGTAGCCAACATACAGGAATAACTTCGGTTAAAGGTTTTTAAGAGTCGTTTTTGTATAAATAGACTTAAAGGCAGGGGCGTTAGCGTCCGACAAAGAAATCAACCGGAGTATTTCATGGCCATATATCAAGAATTTACAATTGACCAAGGTACCGACGCAACCATTGAATTACACTTAGTAGACAAGAACGGCGCAGCTAAAGATTTAACTGGCCACACTGTTACAGCAAGACTCAAGAAAAATTATAGTGATAGTGCTGGAGAAGCCACAGCATTTACAAGTGTTGTCACAGACATCAATGGCGGTATAGCAACCATTTCACTTACAAACTCTCAAACAGATGCTTTAAAAGCAGGCAGGCATGTTTATGACGTTGAACTATCAAACGTTGATAGCGCTAGTGGTGATACTATAATAGAAAGAATTCTCGAAGGCAGAATACAAATAACTCCATCTGTTACTAAGTGAGGTATTAACTAGTGTCCGTTAAAGTTACAGTAGGTCAACAAACCTTCATAAAAAAGATTGTACTTGGTACTCCGATAACGACTGCCAGAGAAACACTTTCCATTGATGAATTTACTGATTTTGACGTTGCCACCAAATCAGATGCACAGATACTCGTATTTGATTCATCTGAAGGTGTATTTAAAAACTTTACATTTGATGTTGGACAAGGTTTAGCAAGAGAATATTCACCTGCAGACGATAAATTAATTATTGGAATTGATTCTGATAAAACACCAGTCGTTACAGGTATTTTATCAAAAGGTAATCTTACACCTACACTTGATAGTACGTTTGATTTAGGTGACAGTAACCGTAAGTGGAAAGACTTACATTTAAGTGGAAGTACTATACACTTAGGTGGTATTAAACTTAAAGATTCAGGCGGTGATTTTTCTGTAAAAGATAGCACTGGCACACCAGTTAATATTGATCTTGGCGGATCAGTTCAACAAATAAGAGGATTTTTTAGCTCAGGTGGTGATTTAAGTTATGACTCTACAACAGGTAGATTTGAATTTGATGTAGAACAAGTTTACACTAAGTCTAATTTTGATAGTGATTTAGGTGCAGCACTTGATGGTGGTGTGGGTATAGCATATGACTCCGCAACAGATACTATAAGAATCGATTCTGCAGAACTTGAAGCGAACTTTAAACAAGACATACGTGGTTATTTTAGTTCAAGTAATAGTTTAAATTATAATAGTACAACCGGTGATTTTAGATTACCACAGCCTTTAGACTCTGCAGCTAGAGCAACATTTCAAAAAGTAATAATTCCAGACGGTGGATTAGGCGGTGATAGTGCAAGAATAACATTTGGTAGTGACAGTGATTTAAAGATATTTCATAATGGAAGTCATAGTGTAATAAGAGATGCTGGTACCGGTTCTTTACAACTTCAAACAAACAACTTAGCAGTTCAGAATGCGACTGGTACAGAAAATCAAATAACTGCTTTATCTGGCGGTGCAGTTTCATTATTCTTTAACAATTCTAATAAATTAACAACTACTGATTCAGGTGTAACTGCTACAGGAAGTATACGTGGTGATTCTGCAACAATACCAATTATTACTGCTGACAGTGCGTTAATTACAGATATATCTGGTACTAACTTAAACTATGCATCAATTAATGCAGCTGTTGGAAGTGTTGATTCGGCTAGAGTTACTAACGTATCTGGTACCAATTTAAATTATGCGTCAATACATGGTGCAGCAGCAACAGTAGATTCGGCCAGAGTTACAAATGTTTCTGGTACTAATTTAAACTATGCATCGATTCACGGAGCGGTTGCTACAATCGATTCAGCGGTAGTTACTAATGTATCAGGCTCTTCTGCAAACTTTACTACTCTTCATTCAAGAAGTACAACAATAGATTCTGCACATATTGATGCACTTTCTGGAGATTCTGCAAGATTTAATGACTTACATGCAGATTCAGCTCATATTACTAACTTAACTGCCGCAACAATTAACTTCAATGATATTAATATTGATTCTGCAGATATTGCAATTTTATCCGGTGATTCTGCAAAAATTACAAATATATCTGGTACTGATTTAAATTACACTAAGATACATTCTAAAACAGCTTTACTTGACAGTGCAACATTAACAAACATTACTGCAGACAGTGCACTTATTACAGACATATCTGGTACAAGTGCAAATTATGCATCACTAAATACTGCAGCCGCTACTATTGATTCAGCTAAAGTAACTAACATTTCAGGTACTTCGGCTAACTATGGAACATTAAATGGTATATATCAAGGCTTCGATTCGGATTTAGCAAGAACAACTTCAAGGCAAACTATACGTACTTATCTTAATGTTGTTGATGCCGGTGGTGACGGAAGTTTCGCATATGATTCAGCCACTGGTCAATTTACATATACGGGTCCATCTGCTACCGAAGTAAGAGCTCATTTAAGTGCAAGTAATAGTTTAAGTTATAATAGTACAACGGGTGACTTTAGATTACCTCAACCACTTGATTCTGGTGCAAATCCTACATTCAATCAATTACGTGGGCCTGCAAGTTTCGTAATAGATCCGGCCGCCATTGGTGATAATACTGGTACAGTTAGAATACTTGGTAATTTACAAGTCGAAGGTACACAGACTATCATAAATTCAACAACTGTAAGCCTTAATGATAAGAATATTGTTATTGCAGACAGCGCAGCAGATAGTTCAGCATTAGATGGTGGTGGTATTACATGGGGTGGTGCGAGTATAGTAGATACTCCAACATTCAATTATTCACACGCAAATGCAAGACTGGTTTCAAACAGAGAAATAAATGCACCATTATTTTCAGGTTCAGGTGCATCACTAACAAACTTACCTGCAGCATCTTTGACTGGTACAATTGATTCAGCAAGAATACCAACATTATTAATTGCAGATATTGGAAATATCAATTCAATAGATCATGATGCACTTACAAACTTTGTTGCTGATGAACATGTAGCTCACAGTGGTGTATCGATAACTGCAGGCTTTGGATTAAAAGGCGGTGGTACAATTGCATCAACTCGTGATTTAGCAATTGATTCAGCTGAACTAACAACATACTATCGTCCATTAATAAGAAGTTATGTCTCTGCTACAGATGCAGGCGGTGATGGTAGTTTTGCTTATGATAATTCGACCGGCGTATTTACTTATACTGGACCAAGCGCAGCAGAAACACGAGCTCATTTCAGTGCCGGTGAAGGTATTGACATATCTTCTGGTGAAATATCTGGAGAAGATGCCACTGCGTCAAACAAAGGTATAGCTTCTTTCAGTAGTGATCACTTTGATGTAACATCTGGTGCAGTTACAATTAAAGCAGACGGTATCGATGATACGCATATTGACTTCGGTACAGGTACAAATCAAGTAAGTACAGCCGATATTCCAGAACAAACTAATCTTTATTACACAGCTGCAAGAGCAGATTCTGCAGCAAGAAGTGCTTTAATTGGAATCGATGCTGGTGGAGATGGAAGCTTCTCATATGATTCAGCTACAGGTATATTTACATACACCGGACCAAATGCAGCTGAGGTAAGAGCACATTTTGCAGGCGGTCATGGTATCGATTTAGCAGACGGTAATATTTCAGTTGATTCATCAGAGATAAGAGGTTTATTCTCAGCTGGTGGAGACTTATCATACAACTCAGGTACTGGTGAATTTAGCTTTGATGTTGAATCAGTTTACACTGCAGACAACTTCGATAGTGATTATTTCTTTGCCAAAGATTCTGCAAACACTGCAGTTGAAAGAAATAAACATGATGCAACTACTAAAAACTTTACAGTAACATATGCTACTAAAACAGCTGATCATGTATATAATGGCCAAGGTAGTTCTTTAGGTTACAAAATTGACGGAATATTCTCACCAGTATTAAATCTTAAATTAGGTAGAACATATCGATTCAATATGAGTTCAAGCGATATGTCTGCACATCCATTTAGATTTTATGTTGATGCTGCAAAAACTACACAATATACAACTAACGTAACATCAACATCAACGTATACAGAAATAACAATCACTGAAGCCACGCCTTCTGTATTACACTATCAATGTTCATTACATGGTTACATGGGTCATGTTGCTCAAATTGGAACAAATAATCTTCGACACGCATCACAAATAATAGACGGAAACGGATCTACGGGCGGTGTTACAATATCTGATGGTAATATCGATATAAGATCTGGAACTGGTAGCGTCTCACAAATTAAATTTTACTGTGAAGTAAATAACGCGCACGCTCAAACGTTAAAAGCACAACCACATTCTGCAGGAAGTTCAGCTGTTATAACTTT
>TARA_B100000963_G_scaffold2656_1_pt1 | contig 12328 bp, 13 predicted proteins | sample TARA_B100000963 | Tara Oceans TARA_B100000963 (sample SAMEA2622097) | marine metagenome | biome: marine biome (ENVO:00000447); feature: surface water layer (ENVO:00002042); material: "saline water (ENVO:00002010), including plankton (ENVO:xxxxxxxx)" | depth 5 m | reverse complement strand
GCCGGATCATCATTAGCAAATCCGTATGCTTGTATATCAACTGGTATCTCATCACTATGGGGCAAATCACATGGAGGCGCAAATGAAGCTGTAATAGATATGATTGATGAAATTGTTTTAAATGATTTAAAACCTAAAGATTTTATAGAAGAGGTTAAAAATAAAAAAAATAAAATAAGATTAATGGGTTTTGGACATAGAGTATATAAAAGCTATGATCCTAGAGCTAAGGTTTTAAAAAAAAGCACTGAAGATTTGTTTAAAAATTTAAAAATTAAATCAAAAGAATTAGAAATAGCTAAAAACATTGAAGAATTAGCTTTAAATGACTCTTATTTTAAAGAAAAAAATTTATACCCAAATGTTGATTTTTACTCTGGTATTCTCTTAAAAGCACTAAACATACCTACAACAATGTTTACACCGATTTTTGCAGTTGGTAGAACAGTAGGATGGTTATCACAATGGAAAGAAATGATTGAAGATGAAGAATTTAAAATAACAAGACCGAGACAATTATTTACTGGAGATAAAGATAGATCGTATAAGAAAGTGCCTGATAGAGAGAAAAAATCGATATTTAACTTATTGTGGCTTAAGAAAACTTTTCTAAATAATCAGTAATTTTGCTTAAACGAAAATTTTCAAAATTTACACTTTTTACACCATCACACATACTTTGTCTGTAATTGTTGAATTTATCATTATCTAACTTTAAATTAGTAAAAAACTTTGACAAGTTAATTGCTGAAAAATCTTTTTGAATAAACTCTTTTACAATTTCTTTATTATTAAAAATATTAACTAAAGATAGGTATTTAGATCTTACAAATAGTTTAAAGAAATAATAATTTATAAAATTTGATTTGTAAAAAATAATATGTGGGATATTTGAAAAAGACAGTTCTAAATGTACAGTTCCTGAGCAAGCAAAGGCAAAATCTAATTTAGATATTTTTTTATAGTAAGAATTATCATTTAAATGAAATTGTATATTTGGGTTTTGTTTAAAGGAGAATTTTATAAAATCAATAAATTCATTTGTAACAAAGAAATTGAAAATAAGATCTTTATGATTATTTAAATATAAAAGTAATTTCTTAATAATGGGTATATTTTTAGATATTTCTTGATATCTACTCCCTAAAAAAATACCAATATTCTTTATTTCACTTATATTATTTGAATAATAAGTTTTGTCCTTTAAAGGATGTCCGATATAACTATAAATATCTGATTTATAGTAGTTTTCTTCAATACTAAAAATAGAAAAAATCTTGGAAAAATTTTTATTAATAAATTTTGCTTTGCTTGATTTCCAGATAAAAACCGATGGACCTACAATCTGACAATATTTTATTTTATTTGTTTTAAATTTATGTAAATAAAATTTAGAAAAATCATAAGAATCTATAAAAAAAATATGAGTGAAAGAATTTTCCTTTACTATTTTATTTATATTAAACCTTAGATTATAAAGATATTTTAAATTACAAACTATCTCTACAAGTCCCATTATAGATTTTATCTTTATATTAGTTAAATCATTAAATTCTTTATAAGCTTTGTCCATACCAAAAGTAAATGTTCGATTTTTGTTAATTTCAAAAAAATTGTCATCAAGTATTGATTTTGCAATTTGTCTTCCAGATTGCTCAAGTGTAATAATTAATATCTTCATATTATAAGATAATTAAAGAAATATTATTATCTCTAATTTTTTTTAAAAAATTATCTTTTTGTGAAATAATAATTCTATTATTAAATAAGCAGATAGCTCGAAATTTATATTTGATAAGCAACTTAAGTGTCTCCATACCGATTATAGGAAAATCTATTTCGTCAATTTGATTTGATTTTTTTGATTTTACAAAAATCAAATTCTTAAATTTTGAATTTATTTTACCAATTTTGTTAATCATATCATTAGTGCCAAAAATATCTTCAATAGCTATGACCCTATCACCATTTAAAATAAATGATTGTGCTATGTTCATTGAAAATATTTTTTTTAAAAAATTTTTTTTATTTTTTATATTATTTATGATTATTTTATTTTTACTATGGTAGAAACGGTCCTCATATGACACAAGCATTTTATTTAATATTTTTTTTTGAGAGAGAAGCGTTAGTTTATTATTAGATAAATACTTTTTTAAAATTTTAGATTGATCATTAATATTATTTAGGAATATGTCCTTAGATAATAATAACTTTGATTTTATTGATAAATTAATTTTTTCAATAGATGGTAGAACAACATATCCAATAATAAGAACTTTTTTTAAATTTTGAGACTTTATGAAAGAGATAATTTTTTCTATATCTTGTATTTTAAAAAACTTATGCTTATTTTTAAAATTTTTTTTTATTAACTTATTTTCATTAATTAAAATGATTTGGTTTAATAAGTTTTTATTATTTAGAAAATTTGCAACTTCATAAACAAATAAACCTGATCCGGCGATAAGACAGATATCACTTTTGGATATGGCCAAGTTTTTCATTTAATATTGATTTATATTCTTTAAATATATTCTCTACTATATCGTTTGCTGATAAATTTATCTCTCCACCAATGAAATTATTGTGTAAAGAAGTAATTTTATTTATTTGTTCTTTATCAAAGTTATGTCTTCTTATTCCGACTAGATTTAGACCTCGTAATTTTGCACGATTACCTAAAACTAGACTAAATGGTAATACATTTTTATCTATTCCGCTCATTCCTCCTATCATGGAATATGAACCTATTGTTACAAACTGAATAATTGCGGAGAGACCTCCTATAACTACATTATCGAGAATATTTACATGACCTCCAAGTGTTACCTGATTAACAAATATATTATTATTATTTATTTTACAGTCATGAGCTATATGAACACCTGTCATAAAAAGGTTATGATCTCTGATAACAGTTACCATGCCTCCATCTTTAGTGCCCTTGCTTATTGTTACGTTTTCTCTAAATGTATTAAAATTTCCTATTTCTAAAAAACTATCCTCTCCAGAAAATTTAAGATCTTGAGGATCACAACCAATATTTGAAAATGGATAAAATGTATTATTTTTACCTATAGTTGTATTACCAGTTATTGATACGTGAGATTTTAATTCTGTATTATTTCCAATAGTAATATTGCCATCTAAGTTACAATAAGGACCAATATTAACATTTTCTCCTAATTTAACTGAATTACTTATTGAACTACTTGGGTGTATCAGGGACGTCATGAATCATCGCTGAAAATATACATTGTGCATGTATAACATCATTTACAAGGCATTTACCTTCAAATTTGTAAACATTCTTAACTTTATTTATGCGATTAACTTTTAAATTTAATACATCCCCAGGTATTATAGGCTTTCTAAATTTACATTTATCGATGGTCATAAATGAAACTCCTGGATTTTTCATTGAGTCTCTAAATTTCATAGCAACCGTAAAACAAGCCGCTTGAACGATTGCTTCAACAACAAGCACCCCTGGCATAAGTGGCCTTCCTGGAAAGTGTCCTTTGAAAAAAGGTTCATTTATAGTAACGCATTTTATTGCATGAGCAGAAATATCAGGTTCAAATTCAATTACTCTATCAATTAACAAAAATGGATAACGGTGAGGTAGTATCTTTTGAATATCATTAATGTCCATTTTTTTTAGCCTTTATAATATTTCTTTTCCAAATATTTATATCAATGGCTGGGAAACCAGCAACAACAGAATTATCACTAATATTTTTAGTAACACCACTTTTTGCAGCAATGACAACATTTTTTCCAATTTTGATATGTCCAGCAAAACCTACTTGACCACCAATTGTTACATTATCACCCATTATCACACTTCCTGAAATGCCAGTTTGTGCAGCTATACAAGCATTATTACCAATTTGTACATTATGAGCTATATGAACCATATTATCTATCATTGAATTTTTACCAATATATGTGAAGTCAATTTTACCCCTATCTATTGTACAAGATGAACCAATATGAACATTATTATCAATTATTACAATACCTATTTGAGGATTCAAATTAGTAGATCCTCTTTTTTCAAAATCAAAACCAAAGCCAGTTGTGCCTATTGAAGTATTATCACAAATAATAACATTATCTTTAATTATTGAATTTTTTATAACTACATTATTTTTAATAATACAATTTTTTCCAATTTCTACACCTTTACCAATTACACAATTGTTAAATATTTTTGAAGTATTATGAATTAAGGCTTTTTTCGAAATATATGAGTTATTAACTAAATCAAACTCGTCATGATAATCTAAAATATCTTCATGAGAAAAAATAGAGTTTATGATATTATTAAAAGCTTCTTTAAGATTTTTTACAAGTAAAACATTTTGGTAATTTTCATTATCAAATATTTTTATATTATTTGTTATAATTATAACGGTTTTAAAATTATGTAAATCAGTTTCAATTTCCTTTTCTAAAAACAAAACGGAGTGATTTCTCACAATATTGAATGATGAAATCTCTTTTATTGCAAAATTTGAAAAAAATCTTTCATTAATTAAGTTATCTTTAATTATGTCTTTTATTTCATTAGATTTAATATTATTTTTAATTGAAAAAAAATTATTTCTAATAAAATGTAGCATTAATTATTAAAATGAAGTTCCTATTGTAAAATTAAATTCTCTAGTTCTGTCATCATTACTCTTTTCTATAGGAATTGCGTATGAAAAAGATATTGGACCAATAGCAGTCAAAATATCAAAAGAAACACCTGCTGATGACCTCAAATCAAATTCGTTTTGATTAGTATAGTCACTATCCCATAATGAGCCTACTGAGTAAAATAATTTTGTACTTATATTATCTTTATCATCAAATAGAAATGAGCCACCTAAACCTATAGTAGATGTAAAAAATTTATTTCCTCCAAGATATATTCCATCTTGCTTTGGGCCTATGCCCCTGTAATCAAATCCTTTAAAATTTAAACCTCCTAAACTATATGCATTTATTGTCTTGAGTTTATCATCTGAGGTCTCAACTAAACCAATATCATTTGATAAGAAAAAAAATTTATTAGAGTTTTTAAATTTATGGTATATATCACTTCTTAAAAGTAGTTTAGCATAACTATCATCAGAAATGTTTTCTGGAGATAATTCAAAATATACGCTGTTTAAAACACCATTTGTTGGATATAAAAAATCATTTGTAGTGTTGTATTTTATAGAAAAATCAATTGTATAAATATCAAATTTTCCAATACTATCATTAATTGATAATGTACTTTTTAATGGAGAATGCCTATCTGAATTTTTATAACTAATTCCAGTAGATACATCAATTTTTTCATCATATTCAAAATTTAGTGAGTAAGAAAATCCTTTTTCTTCAGACTCAAAACCAAATGAATTCTTCAAATCTAACTCTGTATTAAAAATTGAATACCTATTACTAATCTTTGCTGATGCTATTGGGTACTGTGTAAGAGAAACTTTGAACCTTGTATTTTCATCATTTATTAAAAATGTTGTATCTAAATTATTACCAGAACCAAATAAATTATTATCTTTAATTCCTAGTTGTAACCCAGCACCTACGTCACCAGAGAACGTTCCAGCTGCCACAATTTGTCCTGTTTTTTCATTTTCATCTATATTAATAACAATATCAGTAGAACCCTCATTAGTTATTTTTGAAATATCTATATTATTAATATATTCATAACTTAATAAATTATTTTTTGTAATATCTATAATATTTTTATTAAAGTAATCACCTGGTTGAAAATCTATTTTAGATCTAATTGTTTTATCTTTTGTAATATTATTACCGTAAATAGATATAGTATTTATTAACTCAGGTTTTACTTTTATTTCAGATACTTTTAAAAAATAATTGCCATCTTCAATTAAAATATTTGCTTGAAAAATAGAACTATAATTATTGTTTTTGATTAAGTATTCATTTAAATTTGACAAAAACTGATCAATTAAAGTTTTGTCATAGAAATTTCTATTTTTTGATAATTTTTGAGTAAATATATCCTTATATTTGTAAATAAAATCTCCATATTTTAAATATTTATCATCAAAATAAATATCCTCTATTTTTACTCTAGCTCCCTCATCTATATAAAAAGATAATATGTAAGAATTTGATAATGATTGAGAAATATTGTAACTCACTTTAACATTAAAAAATCCTTTACTTTCATAAAAGGAAATTAACTTATTGACATCGAAAGAAAAATTTTCGTTATTTAAATTTGAGCCAGAGGTAAATAAATTATAAAAACTAAGAGATCTAGAGTTTATTATTGATGATAAATATTTATCTGAATAAGCATCATTACCAATGAACTTAATTCTATTAATTTTTGATAAATTTCCCTCACTGATGTCATAAATTAAATTCACTCTATCTTCAGAAAACTTTTCAGAAGAAGCAACTACATTTACATTTTTAAAGCCCTTTGATAGATATAAATTTTTAATTAAATTTATATCTCTATTAATTTTATTTTTATTAATTAAAGTATTTTTTTTAACAGAAAGATTTTCAATTATTAAATTATCTCTAATACGAATATTACCATTAATATATATATTCTCGATTAATCTATTTTCTTCGATATTTAAGTTAAAAAAATCACCCTCTTTTTTTAACGAAATGTCATAAATTAATTCTGATTTATATAAATCAAAAATAATTTTATTAATTTCATTATCAGTAAAATAATCTTTTTCTATATCTAAATTAGTTAAAGTTTGGAGATCATCTAAAGTTAATTTTGATAGCCCATTAATTTTTAAATTGGATGAATAAGAATTCGAACAAAGAATGACAAAAAATATAAGAGTAAATTTATAAATAATTCTAATTAAAGTTATCATATTCTTTTTTTATATAATTAATAAACTTAATGGTATCATCGAATGAACTAAATTTAGAATTAAAATTTATTTTTTTTAAATTTTTTATTATATAGTCAACAATATCGTTATATTTAAGATCTGAATTAAGATAACGTTTTTGAGCAAAATTATTCAATAACATAAAGCTTATTTGTTGAAAATGATTTAGTTTTTTTAATGGATTTAAGTATTTGATTATTTTAAATCTTTTATCATTAAATTTTTCCAATTTCATTTTCCTTGGAGTCATAAACTCATAATTATTTCTTATTGACAAATTTGGATAATAATTCTGTAAAGGTTTAATTAGTGTTATTAACATATCATTATCGAAACAGTTAATGTTTAATGTGTTATCATTGTTTAAAACTACACTATGTATGTATGCCTCACGTGAAATTAAAAAATCAATTTTTGTTAGATCAATTTTAAAAATAATTGATAGTTCATACATCTCCAATATTTTATTCACAAAATTAGATGAGTCGATGGAGTTATTTATACCCATTTTCCATTTAGGATGAGACAAAACTTGTTTAAGATTTACTTTATTAAGATTTATTTTTTTATTAAAATAAAAAGGTCCTCCTGAGGCTGTGATAAATATTTTTTTTATATTCTCATTTTTCAAATTAAGATTAAAAAGAGAAAAATGCTCAGAGTCTAAAGGTATTAAATTATTTTTAGTTTTTAATATCTTTTTAATTAATAAATTTCCACCAGCTAAAATCATTTCCTTATTTGCTATAGCTAAATATGAATTTGTATTATTTCTTAAAAATAGATCTGCATAAATAATCGATTTATAGCCAAAATCTAAAAAATAAACTATATTAATTTTACTATTTTTTAGAAATTTTTTAAAATTGAGTTGATCTACTTTTTCGCTCAATAAAAAGCTATTATTTACATTAAATCTAATTTTTTGAAGTTTTAGTTTCCTCTTATTGTTGTATCCTGTTATAGCTGTAATTTTAATTTTATTCTTACCACAATATTTTAATAATTTGGAACCCAATTCACCAGTAGATCCTATTATGAGAATTTTTAAATTTTTAATCATATATAACAATTAATAATTATAGTAAAAAAAAACATACTATCTAACCTATCAAGCATTCCACCATGGCCTTTTAGTATATTTGAAAAATCTTTAAGATTATTAATTCTTTTGACAAAAGAAAAAAAAATATCACCAATAAATAAAGAAATTGACAACAAGATAGAAAGATAAAGAGGGTAGTTAAATATATATATAATTACACATGAAGATAAAAAAGATATTAAAGTACCAGAGTAAGTCTTTTTAGGGCTAATAGTAGGTATGATCAGAGGACCCCGAATTAAGTTCCCAAAGATGTAAGCTAAAGTGTCATTAAAAAATGATACACAAATAATAAAATATAGTAATTCTCTGTTAATACTTATTATTTCATAAAAATTAAAAAGAAATATTAAAATTGTAGTTACGAAAAACTTTTGTTGATAGAAATTTGTTTTAAGAATTATAAAGATAATTAGTATCAAAAAAATAAAATTAAAATAATTTATAAAATTATATGTTATTCCAACAAAAAATATTATAGATAAAAAAAGAACTGAAAATAATAATTCGTTTATGTTTCTAATAAAATTAGATTTTAGTAAGTCATAAAAAACAAATAAGGAAATTAAAATTAAAATTAAATAATCTAATTTAAAAATATATGAAGTAATTAAAAATAGTAATAATAAAAACCCAATAAAAATTCTATTAAAATCAAATACCAAATTTTCTATCTATTTTTTTAAATTCGTTTATATATTTTTTTATATGTGATTTTTTTATGTCAGGCCAAAGAGTCTTAGTGAAAAAAAAATCTGTAAAAGAAACTTGATATAATAAGAAGTCACTTAATCTTTTAAAACCTCCAGATCTTATTAACATATCGGGGTCAGGTATATTAGATGATTTAAGGATTTTTTGATAAATTTTATCATTAATTTTTTTTGAACTATTTAAAGAATTTGCAGCAGAAATGATATCATCTTTACCACTATAATTTAAATATATTATGAGTTGCCTTTTTGATTTGTGATTAAAATTTTCTAAATCTTTTATACCTTTATATATTTTTTTTGGTAAAAATGATAAATCACCTTTAAAGGAAAATTTAAAATTAAAATTATTTTGATTTAAATTCTGTTTGAGAAAATCACTTAATACTTTTTCAATAATATTTATTAATGTGGAGCCTCTTTTAAAATTATGCTTGGATAAAGCAAAAGCTGATACATAGCTAATTTCATAATTTTCAAATATAAATTTTGTAAGTTCAATTAATTTTTTTGCACCATGTTTATAAGAGTAGTACTTACTTTTTTTATTTTGTATAGACCATCTATTATTGCCATCCATTATGAATGAAATGTGATTTATTTTATTGGTCAAATTAAACTTTTAATATCTCTGTTTCTTTTGAATTTGTTAAATCCTCAATTTTTTTAATTGATTCATCAGTAATTTTTTGAACTTCATCTTGATATTTTTTGCTTTCGTCAATTGAAAATAATTTTTCTTTTTCTTGTCTTTTTATTTCATCAAGATATTTCCTTCTTATATTTCTAATAGATACTTTAAATTTTTCTGAAATCTCTGATACTATTTTAACTAACTCTTTTCTTCTCTCTGCTGTTAATTCTGGAAATTTTAATAATATATTATTTCCATCACTCTGTGGTGTTACACCTAAATTAGAGTCTAAAATTGCTTTTTCGATTACTTTTAAAAGTGATGAGTCCCAGACGTTTACGTTTAATGTCATATTATCGAGATTATTGATATTTGAAAGTTGAGTAAGTGGTGTTTTTGAACCATAGCTATCAACAACAATAGTCTTAAGAATATCAGGAGAGACTCTCCCAGTTCTAATATTCTTTAGTTCATTTGAAAGAGCGCTAGTACTGGCATGCATTTCTGATGAACAATTATTTTTATCAAACATTATTTATTCTCATTGATAATTGAATATGAACCTTTTCCTTCAATAATATCAATTATATTAGAGCTTTTTAAAATAGAAAAAATTATTATTGGTAATGATCTATCTTTAGCTAGGCTTATGGCAGTAGCATCCATGACTTTAATGTCTCTATTTAAGTAATCTGAATAAGATATATTTTTAATCTTAGTTGCATCTGGGTTATTGATAGGATCTTTATCATATATTCCATCAACTTTTGTACCTTTTAATATTATATCTGATCTCATCTCAGAAGCCCTTAGAACTGCAGCTGTATCTGTTGAAAAAAAAGGATTGCCAGTTCCAGATGCAAAAATTACTATTCTTTTTTTTTCTAAATGTTTTGATGCTTTATTTTTAATATATGGTTCGGCAACCCTGTTAATGTTTATAGCTGTCATTACTCTTGATTCTACTCCTAAGTTTTTAAGATTTGATTGCAAAGCTAATGAATTTATTACAGTCCCCAGCATTCCCATATAGTCAGAAGTTACTCTATCAACTACGCCATTTGAAAAAGATGACCCTCTAATGAAATTTCCACCACCTAGAACAATTGAAATTTTAAGATCTTTTGATTGGAGTATCTTTATACTTTTTGACAGGTCGTTTAAAATATCAAAATCAAAACCATGTTCATTTGATCCTGCTAAAGACTCACCAGATATCTTCAGCATGATATTTTTATACATGTTATTAAATAGTATATAAATCCATTGATACAATGTTAAGGCTAATATTATTATTTTTTGAAATTTCACTCAAAAAAGAACTAACACTCTTTTTTGGATCTGTTATAAGAGCCTGACCTAGTAATGTATTTTCTTTTATAAATTTATTTAATTTTCCATTAATAATTTGGTCTTTTTTATTGTCTGGAACATTATTGATTTGTTTTAAAATTATATCTTTTTCATCTTCTAAAATTTTAGCATTGATTGAATTTTCATCTATACCCATTGGCTTCATCGCAGAGACTTGCATTGCGATTACTTTTAATTCATTAACTAATTTTAAAGCAGAATCCTTATCGTCTGTTGAAATTTCTACTACTGATCCTATTTTAGAGCAATTTGAATTATATTTATTGTGGAGATAGGTAATAAAAATAGAATTTTTCGATGTGTACTTTTTATAAGAAACAATTTGAATGTTTTCACCAATTTTGGAAATAAGCTCAGTGAGACTGTCATTTAAGTAAATATCCTCAATTTTTAATTCATTTAAATCTTCATCAGTTCCATGGTTTTTTAAGTTTTTATTTTGATGAATTGCTTTAGTAAGTGACTCAGCAAAATTTAAAAAATCATTATTTTTTGCTACAAAATCAGTTTCGCATTTAATTTTGCAAACAGTAAAATCTGAATTGGACATATTATTGTAAAAGGAAACTATTCCTTCATTGGTTTCTCTATCTTGTTTTTTTTGTGCTTTAAGAATACCTTTCTCTCTTAACCATTTTACAGCTGATTCAATATCGTTACTATTTTCAGATAGAGCCTTTTTACAATCTACAATTCCACTACCAGTAGTATCTCTTAACTTTTTAATTAATTCCATACTACTCATTTTTCTCAGTAGTCTCCTCTGAAATGGTATTATCTTCATTTGTTATTATGACTTTTTTAAAACTATCTAAAATAAATTGTACAGATTTGACACCATCATCATTAGCTGGAATAGGATAATCAATTATATCTGGATCACAGTTAGTGTCTACTATCCCAATAATTGGTATACCTAACTTTTTAGCTTCTAAAACTGCTATATGTTCTCTATTCGTATCAATAATAAATATTACATCAGGAGTAGTTTTCATATCAACTATACCACCTAAAGTTTTATCTAATCTGATTTTCTTTTTTTCAATATCAGAAAGTTCTTTTTTAGTGAAAACAGTATCTTCTGAATTTAAAATATTATGGTAATTATTCAAAGTATTTATAGAATTCTTGACAGTATTCCAATTGGTAATCATACCACCAAGCCATCTAAAATTAACAAAGTAATTATTGCTTTCTTTAGCTATGTTCTCAACAATTTCACTGTGTTGTTTTTTTGTAGAAACGAATAAAAATTTTTTTTTATTTTTTGAAGACTCATAAGCAAATTTCAAAGCATTTTCGATTAAGGGAAGTGACTTTCTTAAATCTAAAATATGAGTTCCATTTTTTTCCCCGTAAATATATTTTTCCATTTTAGGGTTCCATCTTTTTTTATTATGGCCAAAGTGGGAGCCGTTCTTTAAAAGATCCTCAAGTGATATTTCAATATTCATCATGCCTCCGGTTAAGCTTTAGTTAATAGAATGGAAACCTTTTGGCACCGGATGTCTATTAACCTGTTTTTCGTGAAGTTTTAAAGGATAAATCTAAATAATCAAGAGCTAATTCAATGAAATATTAAGTATTTTATTATCAT
>TARA_B100000963_G_scaffold152106_1_pt1 | contig 12346 bp, 9 predicted proteins | sample TARA_B100000963 | Tara Oceans TARA_B100000963 (sample SAMEA2622097) | marine metagenome | biome: marine biome (ENVO:00000447); feature: surface water layer (ENVO:00002042); material: "saline water (ENVO:00002010), including plankton (ENVO:xxxxxxxx)" | depth 5 m | reverse complement strand
GCCGCGGACCCCATTCGGGCACTATGCCTGCCGGACTTTAAGGCGTAGATCCAACAGCTCCGGGCGTTGAGAACTTATCCCAATGCAATACCATAGCGGCAGGGAGGAGGAGTTAATGGATCATACAGGAGTCAGCGCGGCTTCATTCGGTGCCCGCGCAGGTTGGTTATGCCTATTCTTTTTGCTGCTGACCAATGTGGCGAGGGCACAGGTTTCCGAGGTTGTTGCAACGAGCCTAGGTTCTGTCGAAGGCCTTACCGAACAAAACATCACCGTTTTTAAGGGCATTCCGTACGCTCAACCTCCCATCGGCCCGCTGCGTTGGCAGCCGCCGCGTCCGGCGTCGGTCCGTGCGGGTGTGCAAAAAGCGTTCTCATATGGGCCGCGATGTATGCAACGCACTTTTGGCGAAAATCCGCCTGTTGTCAGTGAAGATTGTTTGACCTTGAATGTATGGTCACAGCAAGCAAAGTCCGTAAAACAGCCGGTCATGGTATGGATTCATGGCGGTGGTTTTCGTAGCGGCTCTGGGGAGATTCCGGGGGAGGTGATGGCTCGGCACGGCGTAGTGGTGGTGTCTTTTAACTATCGACTTGGTCCGATAGGTTTTTTTGCGCATCCCGCTTTGGCGTCTGCCCCCGCGAGCTTTGGTCTGCTGGATATGGTGATGGCATTGCAATGGGTGCAAGCAAACATCAGTCAATTTGGCGGTGACCCGGATAACGTGACTATATTCGGTGTTTCTGCCGGTGCTATGGCCGTGAACATGCTAATGGTCAGCGCATCTGCAAAGGGTCTCTTTCACAAGGCTATTGCCCAGAGTGGCTATGGAACATGGGCTCTGCCGCGAACCCGAAATGCATCGACGTCTGCAACGCTGGGTATGGATCTCAAGCCACCGCCCAGCGCAGAAGAACTGTCTATAGGTATCGTAGAAAAGGTCGATGTTAACGCGGTCACAGAAGCGCAGCTGCGAGCTTTGGATGGTTCGGCGTTGATGCATGCATTATCGGGATTTCAGTTGCCCATTGTCGACGGCGTTAGCCTCGTCGGTGAGCCCGCAGTTTTGGCGCGGCAGGGAAAGCAGCATGACGTGCCCTTTATCATGGGCGGCAGTAGTTTTGAGGGTACGGTGCAGCCTGCTTCTGGCATCAGTCTCGAGGAATTTGAGACCTTTCACGAAAACGATTGGAGCACAGCGCAAAAAGTTTATGCCGATGAGTTTGCGGTGAGCGAAGAGTTCGGTTTGAAAAAGATGTTCGGTGACAATCGCTATGTGCTGGCAGCGCGCACGATGGTGCGCAGTATGGCTGAGAAGGCAAATTCGGCGTGGATTTACTACGTTAATTTTGTCCCGGAGAGCCGAGCGAAAGAGTGGCCGGGTACACCGCACGGGGTCGATGGTTATTACCTTTGGTCGGGTGAATCCGCGGGGGATCCGCAGCTGGCGTCGTTGTCGAGGCGTTTGCAGGACTATTGGATAAATTTTGCCCGCACGGGCAACCCAAACAGCGCCTCTTTACTGCGCTGGCCAGCCTATCAATCGAACCTTGATCAGTGGCTGGTATTCGATGTCGAGGACGAAGTCCGTACCGGCGTAATCGCGTCGAAAATAGACTTTTTAGAAGCCCATTACCTAAAGCGCATCGGCGCTACTCGGTGAGTCCTCTGGCTGTTTATGTTGTTTGCGCTAAACGATTGCTTTGGCGAGTATTTCAGGTACGTCGATATGCTTCGCGCGCAGATATTCTCCCAGTGACTTTGCTTGTTTGTCGATACGGTGATTCGACGCTGCACCGGTACCCAATACACCTTTAATGTAGAAGTTCATGGCCAGTAGGTTTGGCATGTCATAACGTTCTATTTCAAAGGCCCCGAAATCAGGCACCAAACGTCGGAATTCCTCGACGGTGAGGTATTCGTACAAGAAACTATACGCTTCGTCTGTCAAAGCCCACACCCCCACATTGGCGTTGCCGCCCTTGTCCCCCGAACGCGTGCCGAACAGCCGCCCGAATGGAATGCGTGTGGTTGGGCCGGTCGGCGCGGGCGCTATATTCGCCGGCATCTGTTGATAGTAAATGTCTTCCAGCCCAAGACGCTGGGTGGGCAGTACCTCGATTGATCTGCCGCCGATGTGCACGCGTTCGGTGATTTTTTGGCTGTCGATCAATGCAGGCCAATGATAGATCGCAGGGCCGCCGTTGAATCCTGCTGCGCCGCGGCCAGTATTTCCGGGTATTCCAGCCAAACCAAGCTCGGTGACCTTGGCTGCAAACATGCGACCGAATTTGCTTGGGTCAGAATGGGTAATGGTCACACGCAACGCGGCGTGGGCCACCTCGTTGCTGTCCGGGTCTTGGTGGTCGCTACGAATCAACTGCACGTCTACGTCGTCGAACTGCTCGCGGCCGCCAAGGTTGTGGAACACCGCATCCAAATAGCGTTCCGCTTTTTCTTCTATATCCAGCCCTGTGAGCAGAGTTTCCATAGACTGCTTATACGGGCCGCGAGTATTGAAACAAACCTTATGTGTGGGCGGTGGTGTGCTGCCACGGCAACCGCTGACGTACACTCGGTCTTCACCCGCTTGTTCAATTTTCAAAGTGTCGAAGTGTGCAATCACGTCGGGGTTGTAGTAGGCGGGAGTTGAAATCTCGTAGAGCAACTGGGCTTTGACCGTACCCACTGAAATCAAGCCGCCGGTGCCCGCGTTTTTAGTGATCGTGAAGCCGCCATCGGCCTCGATCTCGGCGATCGGATAGCCAACGTCGCGGAAACTGGGTACTTCTTCAAAGAACGCGTAGTTGCCGCCGCAACACTGGGCGCCACATTCAATAATGTGTCCTGCGGTGAGCGCGCCGGCGAGCGCGTCGTAATCGTCACGCTGCCAATTGAATTTCCAGGCGGCCGGGCCAATTACCACGGCCGCGTCAGTTACTCTCGGGCATATGACAATATCAGCGCCTTGGTCTAGCGCTTCCTTGATGCCCCAGCCTCCGAGGTATGCATTTGATGTAAGCGCTTGTTGGGTACTGTCCTGCAAATCTACTTGAGTATCTAAATTGGTAAATTTTTCCCCCGCGGCCTGCAACGCCTCAAGGTCGGGTAGCAGATTGTCACCGTCGATGTAGGCGACCTTGGCGTCGACACCGAGTTCTGCAAGGATCTTCTCAACTTCGTCTGCCATGCCTTTAGGGTTGAGACCCCCGGCATTGCTGACAATTTTGATGCCGCGCGCCTTGCAGTCTGCCGCAACGTCTCTGAGTTGCTTTAAGAACGTGCCAACGTATCCAACATTCTCGCCGCGAGTTTGCTGTTGGTTGTAAAGAATCGACATTGTTAATTCTGCGAGATAGTCGCCAGTAAGCACATCAATAGTGCCGCCGTCGATCATTTCTCGAGCTGCAGCTAAACGGTCTCCGTAAAAGCCGCTGCAATTTCCAATTCGTATCACATCCGTCATGATCCCCTCCGATTCAACTCGTACCCGCTACTGCTCTTATTCTTGCACCCAGGATGGTTTGCGCTTTTCCCGAAACGAGGCCATGCCCTCGGCGCCCTCCTCGGACCGAAACATGCGAGCGCTCCATTCGGCGGTTTCCTTAAATCCGTCGGCGAGAGACAACTGGGGCACTCGCCGTGCCAGTTTCTTGCATTCTTGAACGGCTATCGGACCGCCCAAATTGATCATGTCAATTTCTTCCTGCACGGCGCTGTGCAATTTGTCCGCGCTGACTGCGCGGTGCGCCAGTCCCATGGCGACGGCTTGATGACCGTCAAAGCGCTCGCCAGTCAAAAACAGTTTCATGCCGTGATGGGTGCCAAGCTTAGGCAGGCAAACAACGGAAATAATTGCCGGAATAACCCCAATACGAACCTCGCTGAAGCTGAACTGCACATCTTCGCGGGTCACAACGATGTCAGACGCCCCCACTAAACCAAGGCCTCCAGCAAAGGCGGCACCGTTAATGGCGGCAATCACAGGTTTAGGGCTGTCTATGATTGCGGTAAGCACATCCGCGTAGGGCACTGCCCGTTTTGAACCCTCAGACAGTTGTCCAGGGGGGCTTTTCAGATCTGCGCCGGCGCAAAAAGCCGGGCCGTTGCCAGTAATAACGATACTGCGCACACTGGTTTCGGCGTTGGCGGCCTTTAAGTGGTCGTACAATTCAGTCACTAATATGGATGACAGAGCGTTACGATTTTCTGGCCTGTTTAGCGTGATCCAGGCCGCGCCTTGTTTGATTTCGTATAATGTTGCTTCGGTGGTTGCCATGGGAGGGTTCCTTATTCTTCTGCCATTGAGACCAACAACTGACCGTTATCGACTTGATCGCCAATAGTGACATGCACGGTTTCGATTACACCGTCGCGCGGTGCGGTTATGCGATGTTCCATTTTCATGGCTTCCATGATCAGTAAAAGATCACCCTTTGTGACAGACGCGCCGGCGGCAACTTCTGTAGCTAAAACCGAGCCCGGCATGGGCGCGGTCAATCCACCGGTATTTGCGTCTAAGCTACTGTCAGGGAAGCGGGCCTGTTCCTTGAGTACCAGATCGCCAGCGGCACTGTGTACCAGCCAATCGCTGCCATGCGCTTGCACAGTGAATTGCAGGCGCCGACCGTTGTCATCGAGGTCCACAGTGCCATTGCCGCAATCGTAAGCCTCGATGAGGTGCTCTTGTTCGTCGCACAGCAGACGAAAACGACCATCGCGATGAAGCCGGTAAGCCAGATTGATCTCATCGTCGCCGCAACGGAAGCTAAACTGCTCCATGGGCATGGTTGAGTTGCGCCAGCCGCTTGGAAGGCTGCGCAACACCTTGGCTTGGTTGCGTCGTTGCGCCTGCCCCTCCATAGCCACGGCAATAGCCGCTTCAACCAGTTCTTCGCGGGTAACCTCTCGCATGCGAGTGGGCTCGACACGCTCTATAAAGTCCGTAGTGGTATCGCCGGCTAGGAATTCACCTGTCCGTAGGGTTGCTACCAAAAAGTCACGATTGGTGCGCAGACCTTGAATTTCAGTAGTCTCAAGCACGCGCGCTAGGCGGCCTGCGGCTTCCCGACGGGTGGGTGCATGCACAATCACTTTCGCGATCATCGGGTCAAATTGGGTGCTGATTTCACTGCCCGTTTCTACTCCAGAGTCGAATCGCGCCTGACCCACTTTAGACGGCGTCCACGCTAGTACAGGCCCAGGAGCGGGTAAAAATCCCTTGGCCGGATCTTCAGCATATAAGCGCGCTTCAATCGCATGACCGTTGATACTCAGTTCCTCCTGGGTAAACGACAATGTTTCGCCCTCGGCTACGCGAATCTGCTCGCGCACCAAATCCTTACCGATAATCTCTTCGGTAATAGGATGTTCCACCTGCAGGCGAGCGTTGACCTCAAGGAAGTAAAATTCATCACCGCTGAGCAAAAACTCCACTGTGCCAGCGGACGAATAGCCAAGTTTTTTCGCCGCAGCGATAGCCGCGTCGCCCATGCTTGCGCGAATCGCATCGGTGACTGCAGGCGAGGGCGCTTCCTCGATAATTTTTTGATGCCGGCGTTGAATCGAACATTCACGTTCGTAGCAATGCACTAAATTGCCGTGTGTGTCGCCGAGGATCTGGATTTCGACATGACGTGATACGGCCAGCCATTTCTCCAGAAAGACTGTGTCGTCACCGAATGAGCTCCCGGCTTCGCGTTTTGCGCCTTCCACTGCCGCCAACAGATCCGCTTCCTGTTCAACAACCCGCATTCCACGGCCGCCACCCCCTGCGGACGCCTTAACCAAAACGGGATAGCCGATCTCTTTGGCTGCGGCGACGATGTCCGTATCCGCGGCAATCTCGATCCCCGGAAGGGTGGGCACCCCGGCCTCGTCCATAAGTCGTTTCGCCGACAGTTTGTCGCCCATTAATCCAATGACTTCTGGCGTCGGCCCGAGCCATTTGATGCCCGCATCGATAACCGCTTGAGCAAAAGCTTCGTTTTCCGACAAAAATCCGTAGCCAGGATGGATAGCGTCGGCACCGCTGCGTTGGCAGGCAGCCAGTACTTTGTCGACGTCGAGATAGGTTTGTGCCGTGGTAACGCCGTTCAAGGCAACCGCTGTGTCGGCTTCTTTCACAAAGGGCGCTTGAGCGTCACCGTCGGCATAAATTGCCACAGTGCTGATGCCCATATCGTGGGCCGTGCGGATAATGCGCCGCGCAATTTCTCCACGGTTGGCGATCAGCAAGCGTGTGATGGGTGTAATTACATGCGCCATGTGCCGTACTCCTTAGTGCCCTTAACGCTGTTGTTGTGGCAAGCCGAAAGCGACATAGCAATAACATTGCGCGTGTCTCTCGGGTCGATCATGCCGTCATCAGAGACTCTCGATGTGGCGTACAAGCCTTTGGATCGCTCTTCAGCCCAATGTTCGGCGAAGGCAGCGCGTTGCGCGTCGGCTTCTTCGTCGAACTCGATCCCGCGCCGCGCGGCGGCCCCGCGACCGACGATCGTCATAACACCGGCCATCACCGACGGGCCCATCACTGCGATTTTTGAAAACGGCCAGATATAGGTGAACTTGGTGCCGAATGCGCGGCCGCTCATACCGTAATTGCCCGCCCCATACGAAGCACCAACGATAACGGTAATGTGCGGCACCGTTGAATTGGACACGGCGTTGACCATTTTCGATCCATTTTTAGTGATGCCGCCCTGCTCAAAATCGGTTCCAACGATAAAGCCAGTAATGTTATGCAGGAACAGAATCGGTACATCGATCTGGTTGCACAGCTGAATAAATTGCGCGGCCTTCTCGGCCGATTCGGAGAACAACGCGCCGTTGTTGCCGACGATGCCCACCGGGAAACCCTGCACAGAGGCCCAACCGCAAATCACGGTAGGGCCGTAAAGCGGCTTGAATTCCTCAAATTTGGAGCCGTCTACGACGCGCATAATGACTTCACGGATATCCAGCGGCGTTTTTAGGTCTTTCGAAACCAAGCCCAGCATATCCTCAGGATTGTGCACGGGTTCGTCGAATTCCGGATTAGGCTCTGGGCCGAGTTTGCGCCAGTTTAAATGCGAGACGACTTCGCGACACAGGCGAATGCCGTCCATTTCGTCTTGGGCGAGATAGTCACCCAAGCCGGAGATCTGCGTATGCATGTCTGCGCCACCGAGATCCTCTGCATTGGCGTCCTCGCCAGTCGCCATTTTTACTAACGGTGGGCCGCCTAACGACACCATGGCCTGATTTTTGACCATAATGTTGTAGTCACTCATGCCGGGTTGATAGGCGCCACCAGCGGTTGCGGCTCCAAAAACCACAGAAATAGTTGGAATGCGCATTTTTGAAAGTTCGGAAATCTCATAAAACAGCCGGCCGGATTCCGCAAAGTGTCCGATTTCCCGGCGGATAGATGCTTCGGCGGCTTTGTTTGGGTCGCCGCCATCGCCGCCGCCTTCGCCGCGTAAGTCCGCTCCAGCACTTTCTACAAATTGCACATACGGCATGCGATTTTCGCGCGCGATCTCGAGGCCGCGCATCAGCTTTTTGGAATTGAATGGATTAAAAGCACCGGCGCGCACCGAGGGATCATGACCAAGAATGACGCATTCAACACCTTCGATCACGCCGATACCAACCACGAATCCAGAGCCGATGTCGTAAGATGAGCGCCAGGCAGCTAATGGGCTGATCTCGAGGAACGGCGAATCGCGGTCCAGTACGTGGGCAATACGTTCGCGTATGGGCATTTTGCCTCGCGTACGCAGACGCGCCACCGCCTCTTCGCCGCCGCCCTCTGCAGCTTCGTCGTAGAGCGCCTGCAACTCCTCAAGTGTCGCCTCCATGTCTGCTTTATTTTGTTGAAAAACGCTGTCTTTGAGGTCCAGCTTTGAGTGCAAAACAGGCATTAAGTCCTCCCCCCCGAGAGTAAAGTTAGAAACTCGAATTTGTCGAGTTGATAATTAAATGGCCAGCAAAAGTAGCAGAAAAAAAAGCCGGCCATAAGGTTTTTTTATGCTAACTTCAGGCATTATCTGATGAGCTCGGAGCTGATAAATGCGACCGATCGGCGGTCGAGCGAGGATAGTTTGGGGGGCGAGTGAATTTAGAAGTCGGGTTGCAGCAAGCAAAGAGTGAGCGCGCCAGAGCGGCCATCTGTGATGCGACCATCGCGGCCCTAGCAGAGGTCGGTTATGCCGAGACCTCGCTCAACCGCGTTGCGTCTATGGCCGACTTTTCAAAAGGCGCCGTGCAACATCATTTCCCAACAAAAGAGGATTTGATAGCGGCAACATTGGATACGCTGCTGTTGCGCACTGTGCAGTCGCGCATCGCGGAGCCCAAATCGGTCGAAGATGCGCTCCTTGAGGCATGGCAGCGATTCATAAACACGCCGGCTTATCGAGCATTGATGGAGGTGCTCAACGCGGCGCGGACGGATGCGGCGCTGCGTCAGCGGATCTCGTCAGACCTTGTAGACTGGGGGAAAAAATTAGATCAGCAGTCTCTGGCGCGTTATCAATCGGTGAGCGGTAACGCGGAAGATGTCGTGATGTTGCTGAATATGACGCGCAGCTTCATGCGTGGCTTGCTGATTCAAGAGCAGTATGGGGTCACGGCTGCAACGACGCTAAATTATGTGCGCAAATGGATCGAACTGATCGCGCCGCTACTGAAATTATCCGAACAGTCAGTGAGTCGATAGTACGCGCATAAGGCGTGGGTCGGCCAAACAGTTAAAAACGTTACAACACGGAAAAAGTGCAAGGGGAAGGAAATGTCCGTAACACAAGCAGAACTGCATGAGTTTGAGCAACAAGCCGACCATTGGTTTGCAGAAAATAAACCCGCGACACCGGATTTTATTTTACCGGAAACCTTTATGGAAGTTGGCACGGACCAACAGTTTGAATACTTGCGCGACTGGCAGAACAAAGTCTACGAAGCCGGTTATGTAGGTATGGCGTGGCCAAAAGAATTTGGCGGTGGCGGTATGGATCAAGTGTTTCAGGATATTGCCACCCGAGCAATGGCCAAGCATCGCGTACCGTTTTTACCGAACACAATCGGCCTCAATTGGGCTGGGCCGCTGATACTGCACATGGGTACGCAAGCGGAAAAGCAGAAATACATTAAAGGCATTCTCAGTGCAGAGGATATTTGGTGTCAGGGTTTTTCAGAGCCTGATCACGGTTCTGATTTAGGCAGCGCACAGTGTCGCGCTGTTAAAGATGGCGATGAATACATCGTTAACGGTTCAAAAATTTGGACCAGTTTGGGCAGTTACGCCAAGTACATGATCCTGCTGGCTCGCACCGCTACGGGTGGCCCCAATAAATACGCTGGATTGAGTTTTTTCCTCGCGCCCATGGACGCTGCGGGCGTTGAACCAAGGCCGATAAAAAAACTCACGGGCGAATACGGTTTTTGCCAAACATTTTTTAACGACGCGCGAATTCCTGCTTCGAGTCTGATGGGCAAAGAGGGCGAAGGCTGGAAAGTCGCAATGGCCACACTTACCTTTGAGCGCGGCGCCGTGGGCGGACAAGCCGGTGGTCTGTCGATGATGGATTTAAGTATTAATGACATTGTGGAGCTGGCCCGGCGGGCGAAGCGTAATGGCCGTCCGGCTATCGAAGACCCCCATGTGCGCGGGCAGCTGGTCGATCTGATTACCGAGTCTCGCAGCAACGCGCTTATGGCCACGCGCTCCAACGTGCCAGCGTTAGCCAGTGACTGGCCCACCTCGGTAAGCATGTCGGGTAAATTACGTTCCAGCGAGCTTAAGCGTCGAATGTGCCAGTTTGCTATTTCGTTACAGGGCGCGAATGGCGCGCGTTACGTCAGTCGCGATGCCGTTGATGGCGGTATGTGGCAACGGTCGTACCTGAACGCTTTTTCCGGAACTATTGGTGGCGGTACCAGTCAGATTCAACACAACATTATTGGCGAGCGCGTGCTTGGGTTGCCAAAGTAGGGGGTTGCATGGCAGCGATAGAATTCAGCGAAGAACAGAGCATGCTGCTGGAGACGGCTGCGGATTTTTGTCGTACTCACTCGCCGATTGATGCGGTGCGTATACAGATAGAGCAGGAGCACAGCACCACCCCCGAGCTTTGGCAGGCCATGGCAGATCTAGGTTGGCTAGGCGTCACTATCCCTGAACAGTACGGGGGCTTGGGAATGAGCCTTGCCGATGCCGTGCCGATTGTCGAAAGTATGGGGCGGCATCTAATGGGTTCACCCTACGTGGCGACGACGCTAGCGGCCCAAGCCTTGATCACCAGCGGCAACGAAGAACAAAAGACCCATTGGCTTAGCGAGATTGCTGCGGGCGCGCCCGCCTCCTTGGCTCTGACCGAAGAGGACGGCAATTGGCGGTTACAAGAAATCACGGCAACGGCGACAGCGAATGGTGACGCGCTAACGCTGGCCGGGAGCAAATGTTTTGTGTTGGACGCAACCCAAGCCAAAGTTGTGGTGGCATCGGTAATGCTTGACGGTGTGGCTCGGCTCGTGCTGATACAAGCAGATCAAATACCTTCAGGGGCTCTGGCGCGTGAGGTTGTCATTGACGAAACTCGACGCAGCTATACGTTGCAGCTCGATGGCATTTCGGTTCCGCAAAGCCAGCTTTTGGACGGGGCAGATTTTGTGGCATTGGAGCAAGCCGCTATGTTGCTATTGGTGGCAGAGATGTCCGGGGGCCTGGCCGGCGTATTGCACGTGATTATTGATTATCTGACCACGCGTAAACAGTTCGACCAATACATAGGTAGTTACCAGTCGCTGAAACATCCGACGGTGCAAATACTTCTGTCTATGGAAGCCTGCCGCTCGCATCTGTATCACGCTGCAACGTTGATGGCGGCGGGCGATGCCGAAGCTGCGGAAGAAGCCGTGCGTATGGCCAAGGCTCAGGGCAGCGAGGCGTTTGCGTTTGCAGGCGACCGGGCTGTGCAATTTCATGGCGGCTTTGGGTTCACCTATGAGTGTGACGCTCAGTTGTATCTGCGACGAGCGCTTTGGTGCCAATACCAGTTTGGCGATGCGGCCTATCATCGCGAGCTTTTAGCGCCGCTATTGCTCGACGCAGCGGTATAGAATTTCGCGGCAACCCAGAAAAAACAGGGGGATTTGATGAAGTTATATCACTGCAGAGATGCGCGTTCGTTGCGCGCCTTGTGGGCGCTGGAAGAAATGGAGCTTGACTATGAACTCATCAACATGGAGTTCCCGCCCCGGGCAACGTATCCCGGTTATCTGGATCTAAATCCCCTAGGCACGGTACCCACTTTTATTGATGGCGACATGACGATGACCGAGTCTTCGGGCATATGCCAATATCTTGCGGAAAAGTACGGCCCGACACCACTCGGCATTCAGGTCAATGAACCAGGTTATGGAGAGTATCTGAATTGGTTGTTTCGCAGCGACGCTACTTTGACCTTCCCGCAGACCTTGGTGTTGCGATATACGCGCTTAGAGCCAGAAGAGAGGCGTATTCCTCAGGTGGTGGAGGATTATTCAATTTGGTATCTGTCGCGCTTGCGGTCAGTCGAGATGGCATTAGAGGGTAAAGAATTCCTAGTAGGTGATAAGTTCACCATGGCCGATATTGCTGTGCATTACGCCCTGTTTTTGGGCCGCTCGTTAGGTCTTGATGAACGCTACAAGCCGAATTGCAAACGTTATCTTGCGAACATGATGGAGCGCGACGGCTTTAAGCGCGCTCAGGCAAAGCAACAGTAGCAGTTAAATCTAAATCGATTGAAGTTCGGCCCATGAAGATCAATACCGGAATACCTGCGCACGACCTCAACGCTGTTGGCGCTGCGGCGCAGGCGGCAGAGGCTAATGGCTTCAGCGGCATATCCACTCAGGAAAATCGTCAGGATCCGTTTTTGCCGCTGGCGGTTGCGGCGGCCCATACCAGCCGTCTTGAATTGCGCACCAGTATCGCGATTGCCTTCGCGCGCAGCCCAATGGTGGCGGCGAATCTGTCGTGGGATCTGCAGCGTGCATCTAACGGTAATTTCACGTTGGGCATTGGCAGTCAGGTAAAAGGCCATAATATCCGGCGCTTTAGCGTGCCGTGGAGCGCGCCTGCACCGCGCATGCGCGAATACGTGCAGTCAATTCGCGCGATCTGGGATTGCTGGCAACACGGCGGCAAGCTCGACTATCAGGGCGAGCATTATCAGTTCAGTTTAATGACGCCGAATTTCACACCGGAGCCACTTCCCGGCGCGCTACCTAAAATTCAAATTGCTGCGGTAGGGCCGGCCATGATGAAAGTCGCAGCAGAAGAGTGCGATGGCGTGATGCTGCACGCTTTCTGTACACG
>TARA_B100000963_G_scaffold66476_1_pt1 | contig 12358 bp, 9 predicted proteins | sample TARA_B100000963 | Tara Oceans TARA_B100000963 (sample SAMEA2622097) | marine metagenome | biome: marine biome (ENVO:00000447); feature: surface water layer (ENVO:00002042); material: "saline water (ENVO:00002010), including plankton (ENVO:xxxxxxxx)" | depth 5 m | reverse complement strand
GGCCTGCTGGTCCTTGCTGAAACTTTCGACCTTGGCTTTCGTAATATACCAGTTTTTTTCGATTTTCAGACGAAGATCATGGTCGTAAGGAAAGCAGATGATTCTGTGTTGCTCAGGAGTCAGGGACTCATAGAACGTTTTGACGGTAGTCTCAGGTTGGTGTTTCGACTCAGTGCTATCGGTTGCAAGCAAAGGTAAAATCCCCGGAGTCACGAGTCCTCCGGTTGCAGCTGCAGAGGAGCGTAGAAACCCGCGACGGCTTCCGTGAAGATCCTTTCGGGGATAGTCTCCGGAAATGGAATCAGAATTGACAGACATGACCAGCAGACCTTGAGGGAAAGGAAGATGGAGAGGCAAACCTTCTTAGTGTTTGATAAAGAAGGAGCAACGGGTTTGTCATCTGGAAGTGAGAGATCGAAGAAAAATACTCGGAACGGGTAGGCTTGGGGGATGATCGAGAATGATTTCGTGATCGCGCCGGGTATTTTCAGGTAATTCCCTGGAGATGTATTTTGAATCAAACAGTAATTCTATGGTAGTCAGAGCAGTTGGTGACGTTTTACTGTTGGGAGACGCTAAATCACAATGGCCGACAATTCTCAGAACGATCAACCAGATTCCATGGACGGGGGTCGTAAAAAAGGTTTTGAGCAGGCTTACGAGCGTACGCGTAAAAGCCTTATAGCCCGGCTTGAGAACTGGGAGGATCAGAGGACGTGGGATGAATTCTACCAGACCTACTGGCGCCTGATATATTCTGTCGGCCTGAAGGCGGGTCTACGCTCTGACGAGGCCTTTGACGTCGTTCAGGAGACGATTTTGTCGATCGCCAAGCAAAGCAGAAAGCAGCTTTACGACCCAGAGCAAGGGTCCTTCAAGACCTGGCTGATGAACATGACCCGCTGGCGAATCAATGATCAGTTTCGCCGCAGAAAGAAGGACACTGCGATGGCCGGAAACGAGTGGAATGAGGAGAGGAAGACTGCGGTGATTGACCGATTTGAGGACCCTAGCGGGGACTTGCTGGAGCGGATGTGGAATGTCGAGTGGAAAAAAAACCTCGCGGATGCTGCTCTGGCACGGGTAAAGGGTCACGTATCACCGAAGCAATATCAGATTTTTGATTATTACGTAGTAAGGCAGTGGGACGCCAAGAAAGTTCAAACTCATCTTGGAGTGAGCATGGCTCAGGTTTACCTGGCGAAGCATCGGGTCGGCGCTGTCTTGAAACGGGAGCTGGCCAAACTGGAGAAGCATGAAAAGCAGTAACGTTCGCCCGGAGCTTACGATCCCGGATCATGAAGTTCTGAGGAAAATAGGTGGTGGCGCCTATGGTGAGGTGTGGCTTGCCAGAGGTGTGACAGGTGCACTGCGGGCGGTTAAAGCGGTTTGGTATAACGACTTTGACGATCAACGTGGATTTGAGAGAGAGTTCGAAGGGATCCTGAAATATGAGCCGATATCACGGGACCATCCCGGATTGGTTCACATTCTGCATGTGGGGCGTGCGGAGGTAGAGGGCGAGCCTTTTTATTACTACGTTATGGAGTTGGGCGATGATGTTGCCACGGGGCGCGATATTAATCCGGTAGAGTATGAGCCACGTACTCTTCGCAGTGATATGAAAGCGGTCGGGGGAGAAGGTATCGCAGTGGAGGATTGCATAACCTGTGGACGAATGCTGGCAGAAGCGTTGCAGCATCTTCACGAGAACGGTCTCGCTCATCGCGATGTGAAGCCGTCGAATGTGATCTTTGTGGATGGAAAAGCGAAGTTGGCAGACATAGGATTAGTGGCTCTTCGCGGACAGCAGACCTTTGTTGGAACGGAGGGCTTCGTTCCTCCGGAAGGTCCTGGGTCGGCCCAGGCGGATGTCTACAGCCTTGGAAAGGTGCTTTACGAAATGGCAACTGGTAAAGACCGCCTCGATTTTCCTGAATTGCCGGACCATTTACCCCAAGGAGTGAACCTCAAAAGGTGGCGAGCGCTCAATTCCGTGATCTGTGATGTTTGTGAGCCAAGGATCTCAAGAAGAAAAATAAGAAGAGCCGCCGAACTGGGACAGGAACTTCACAGGCTCGAGCAGGGGCGTTCAAGATCGTTCAGAACGCGAATGGGACTTGTAGCTGGTGTTCTCGGAGCTCTCACCGGCGTGGCCGCCCTGTGTCAGATGATTTCTCTACCACCTCTTGAGACGGCCTCTGATTCAGGCTCGTTAGAGCCGCCCCCGTTGCAGATGAGAAGCGTAACTATTTTGAGTGATCCTCCAGGGGCGGCAGTCTATAGCGAAGATGGTGAAATTCTGGGGCTGACGCCGCTGGATCCGAAAAATTACCCGGAGGGAAGTAATGTAACTTTTACACTCGAGTTAAAGGGCTACCGCCCGCAGACCGTGACGGAAAATGTCAGTGAGAGGGGAGCGGTGATTGGGGCAAGCTTGATAGAATTCAATCCCCCACGGGAACTTGAGCCCTGGGAGGATGTTTTTGGAGTGCCCTACCAGCCTGAGGAAGACTACCATATCAGCCAGCATTACGTCACTGCTGAGTCATGGGACTATTTTCAGCAATCGACAAACAGGCAAAGCGGGGTAATCCAAACTCTCTCCAGAAATGGAATTGAGAAAGAAATTATCCTCGCCACCGAGCGCGAGGCCAGCGACTACGTGAAGTGGCTCGAAGCTCAGTGCAGGGAAACACACCTTGAAGACGACCAGTGGTTCGAGTTTAAGTTGGATAAGCGGAGATCCATTGAAGGATTGAAAGAGGCGGACCCCAATAAGAGGAAGATTCACCCCTTTTACGCGGTTGTTCGCACGAGGGCTTATGCGTATCTCAGGATCGCAACTAAGCCCACCGGGGCGAACGTTTACGTGCAGAGAACCCACAAGGGAGAGGTCTACTCGCAAACGCTGGGACAGACACCGCTAGAAGGGGATGAAGTGGGCGAGCGAGGCGTGAGGGTGGAGCTGAACCCGAAGGGGTTGGGGAGACTTAAGCTTATTGTTGAACTTCCAAGGTTCCGGCGTTACGAGCGATCTATCGTTCTGAGAATGAACGAGATCTCGGATAAGATCCTTGTAACACTTCAGAGAGAGAATCTTTTTGATTATCCGCGGGAACCGCTTGAGAACGGCCTGGGCATGCAGTTTATTCCTGTCCGGGAAAATCTCGAGTTACTTGCGAGCATCTGGGAAACCCGTCAGAGTGATTTTGATGCCTTCGTAGAAAGTATGGCAGAGAAAATTCCGGCTCCGAAGCGCGTGGACAAAAGTGCCGAGGCGGATTATGCGCGCTTTATCAATCGCTGGGCGGGATCGTTCACTCCTCCGCTGCCGCCCGACTTCGCAGATAGCGGATCATATGGTCCTGATCATCCGGTTGTTAATGTAACGAGAGCAGATGCCGAACTCTTCTGCCTTTGGCTAACTCTTCGCGAACGCAAGCAGGGTGCAATTGGAGCAGGCCATCATTACCGTCTCCCAACCGATACCGAGTGGAGTATTTTTGTAGGTCTGGAAGGTGAGATCGGGGAGTGGCCGATGGATAAACATGGGCAGGCCGAGGAATTCTTCTGGGGACCCCAAATGCCTCCGCCGGTGAGCGGGGGCAACTTTGCGGATATCAGTCTAGCAGAGCTAGGCTCGCTTGAGGCCGATGGACATCTTGTGGGTTACGAAGACGGCTCTGCTTTCACATCTCCGGTCGCCAGCTATGCCGGAAGGCCGGTGGGAACACAAAGGATGTTTGACCTGGAAGGGAATGTTCTGGAGTGGGTTGCTAGCGACTACAGTGCCTTTGGGCAATATGACGTCGCCCGTGGAGCTTGCTGGAAAAGCTACGATACCAATCACCTCAAGGCTTCGGTGAGGCAGCCTGTTCGCAAGCCTTCCCAGAGCGGAGGAGGTGTTGACACGTCTGGTCTTTATGGCTTTCGGGTCGTTCTTGCCAAAGTGCCGGTTATTGTCGAGAAGGAGGAAGAAACTGAGAGCACGATTGAAACACCAACAGAGTAATGATTGAGATCAAAATAGACTACGAGGGAAAGCTGCGATGTTCCGCGATTCATGGACCCTCGGGAGATATTCTTGCGACTGATGCGCCGGTTGACAACAATGGGCGGGGAGAAGCTTTTTCGCCGACAGACCTTTTGGCGGCGTCTCTGGGTTCCTGCATGGCCACGGTCATGGGCATTGTGGCCCAGCAAAAGGAGGTCTCGCTCGAAGGGATGAAGCTCAGCGTCACTAAACATATGTCTGATGACACCCCGCGGCGGATCTCACGTTTGGATGTTGTCATTCATATGCCGGTAGAAGAGGGCCACCCGGAGAGAAAGGCGCTTGAAGGCGCGGCCCTCGGGTGTCCGGTGCACCATAGCATTCACCCAGCGATTGAAGTGCTACTGAGCTGGCACTGGGCTTAGCAGAAGTTCAGGGAATTTAGCACCTCGGTGGGAGGTAAAGCGGTGGGGCACGGTGCCTTGGCAGGATTTTGCGCCAAGGCGTATGCTGAGAAGTAGACGAATTTTTCCGTCTGCCCGGTTTTACGATTGCAATCGGCGCCCGTTATTGGAAACTTGTAAACATAACCAAATTGATCAAGTAACTAATGTTTAAGCTGCCCGAAAGTGCGCCTTTCGATAAGGCGCAGCGTGAAATTCTCTCAGGATTCCTGGGTGATTGCACGGTGGAGCAGCGCTCATGGTTGGGAAAGCTCCTTGAATCAGGAAGCAAACCTCGCAAGGCAGCGGCTACGAGAAACCTCCTTGTGTTATACGGCACAGAGTCAGGCAACTCGGAAGAGCTTGCCGCTCGAAGCGCAAAGCTCGCGAAGGGAAGAGGGTTCAAGACGATCCTGAAAAACATGAGCGAGGCTGTTCTCGGGGACCTGTCCCGCGCGGAGAACCTTCTGGTGGTCGTCAGCACGTGGGGTGAGGGCGATCCCCCAGAAAGTGCTGAGGGGTTTTTTGGTAATCTGATGTCAGGAGAAGTTGATCTCAAAGAGCTGAACTACTCTGTCTGTGCTCTGGGAGATACGAGCTACGAGCATTTCTGCAAGGTCGGCAAGGATGTGGACCTGCAGCTGGAGAAGTTCGGCGCGAACAGGGTGACCCCACGGGTGGATTGCGACGTGGACTATGAGGAGCACTATGAGGAGTGGATTGAGAAGGCGCTGCAGGAGCTCGGGGGAGCAGCACTCAACGTTTCGGCAACAGGCAACACGGCGGTGGCAGCCAATTCGCAGGAGTATGGAAAGAAAAATCCCTTCCCTGCTCAGATTCTGGACAAGGTGCTTCTTAATGCACCGGGATCCCAAAAAGAGATATGGCACCTCGAGCTGAGCCTAGAAGGGTCAGAGCTCATCTATGAAGTCGGGGATTCGCTGGGTGTTGTGCCAACGAATGCAGATGATGTAATTGATTCTCTCCTGCAGGCAGCTGATTTGACGGGTGATGAGGTAGTGGAGACGCGATCCTCAGGGAATAAGGCTCTGCGCGAGGCACTTCGCACTGATTATGACATCACAGCCTTGTCCAGGAAGGTGGCATCTGCCTGGCAGTCACATTGCGGATCTGCTGAGCTTGAAAATTTGTTGGATCAGAACAATCGTCAGGCATTCAAGGATTGGAGTTGGGGACGCCAGATTGTTGACCTTCTGCGCGATTTCCCGGCAGCGAAGACAGAGGCACAGCACTTGGTTGGTATCCTCAGGATGTTACCCGCTCGACTCTACTCCATTTCCTCCAGTCCACGAGAACATGAAGGAGAAGTTCATCTGACGGTAGCGGCAGTACGCTATGAAGGACATGGCTTCGCAAGGAAGGGAGTTGCTTCGACCTGTCTCGCTGATCTTGTCGAAGAAGGCGACACGGTGCCGGTTTTTGTGACCCCGAATAAGCGATTCAGGCTTCCTGAGAACGATTCGCTACCCATTATCATGGTCGGACCAGGGACGGGAGTTGCTCCTTTCCGGGCGTTCGTCGAGGATCGATCGACGAGGGAAGGGAGTGGACCGGCTTGGCTGATATTTGGCGATCAGCGTTTTACCTATGACTTTCTTTATCAGCTTGAGTGGCAGGATCACCTCAAGTCTGGGGCGCTGACCCGGCTTGATGTCGCATTTTCCCGGGACCAGCCGGAAAAAATATACGTCCAAGATCGTATCCGGGAAAAGGGTAGGGAGATATGGGACTGGTTGGAAAAGGGAGCCCATTTTTACGTCTGTGGAGATGCTTCGAGAATGGCCCCGGACGTCCACGCCGCCCTCTTGGAGGTAATTCAATCATGGGGAAACCGCAGTCCCGAGGCAGCTGACACCTACCTTGGAGAGTTGAAGAGCAAGGGGCGATATCAACGAGACGTCTACTAATTTCACACCTCAGTCGAATGAGCACAATGGACCGTAAACTCGCGGCAAATGAAGGGATTAAAGACCGTAGCGATTATCTCAGGGGAACAATCGCTGAGGGGCTCTCGGATCTTTCCACCGGGGGTATTTCTGCGGACGACCAGCAGCTGCTCAAATTTCACGGGTCTTATCAGCAGGATGACAGAGATTCACGATCTGCACGGCGGAAGCACAAGCTGGAAAAGGCATTTTCATTTATGATCCGGATCCGTGTTCCCGGAGGGGTGTCTACCCCGGAGCAATGGATCGAAGTCGACCGATTGGCTACAGAGTATGCCAACGACACAATCAAGCTCACCACTCGGCAGGCTTATCAGCTTCATGGCATTATCAAGAGTAACCTGAAAAGGACGATCCGGGAAATCAACGATGTCGCCCTCGATACTATTGCGGCATGTGGTGACGTGAACCGCAATGTCATGTGCAACGCGAATCCTGATGTCTCTGCGCTTCATGCTGAGATTCTTCAGGTATCGAAGGACCTTAGCGATCACCTTACCCCTGCTACCGGTGCCTATCATGAAATATGGCTTGATGGTGAAAAGGTGGAGTCGAGTATGAGTCAGGAAGAGCCGATTTACGGGAAGCACTACCTGCCTCGGAAATTCAAGATCGCAGTTGCGGTTCCGCCCAATAATGACGTTGATGTATATGCCAACGATCTTGCTTTCATAGCCATCACGGGCAGGAATGGACTTGAAGGCTTCAATGTTGCGGTGGGAGGAGGCATGGGCATGACCCACGGTCAGGAGGAGACCTACCCGAGGGTAGCAGATGTGATTGGCTTTGTGGCCGCTGACAAGGTTATCGACGTTGCGGAAAAAATTGTCCTCGTACAACGGGACCATGGGGATCGATGCGAACGAAAGCACGCCCGGCTGAAATATACGGTCGACGATCACGGTGTAGATGGTTTCCTCGATCTTGTTGAACAGCGTCTCGGGTATAAACTGGAAGAAGCGAGGCCCTATGAGTTTACCGAGAACGGTGATCGCTACGGATGGTCGGAGAATGAGGATGGCACGGCTAACTATACATTTTACGTTCCGGGGGGACGTGTGTGCGATACGGGCGAGGGTCGCTGGAGGAGTGGGTTTCTCGCGATTGCGAGAATGCTCAGAGGTGAATTCCGTTTGACCGGAAACCAGAACCTTGTCGTAGCGCGGATTTCCGAGGAGCAACGTCCTGCGGTACAACAATTGATCGCTGAATATGGTCTCGATTCCCATGAGCGTCATACGGGTCTGAGACTTCATTCTCTGGCCTGTGTTGCCCTGCCAACCTGTGGTCTTGCGCTGGCAGAGGCCGAGAGACACCTCCCATCTGTGGTGACAGAACTGGAAGAAGTCCTTGAGGAGTGCGGTCTGAGGCATGACGCGATAACCATTCGAATGACCGGATGTCCGAACGGTTGCGCGAGGCCTTATATTGCAGAAATCGCCTTTGTTGGACGCTCCCCCGGAAAATATAACCTCTACCTTGGTGGTGGATTCTCCGGGCAGAGGCTTAGTAAGCTCTATCGGGCGAGCGTGAAGAGTGAGGATATCAGGGAAATTCTAGAGCCGATCATCAAGGACTATGCTGCGAGTCGTCAGGAAACGGAAAGCTTTGGAGATTTCGTTATTCGGAAGGCCTACGTTAAAGCGACGACCAACGGGTTGGACTTTCATCAGGATGTTGCCACCGGGGAGCAATGAGACTGTCAGGGAATCATGAAAGTTGACAAAAGATCTGGGATGGAGCCCGAGGATAACCTGAGTATTCTCAACACCCAGCTTCGCCCTCTTGAGGCCGGAGAACGAATCGAATTTTTATCGAAAAAGTTCGCGGGTCGAATTGTGGCTACCACGAGCTTCGGGTTACAATCTGCGGTAATGTTAAAGCTGCTCAGGGAGCATGCTCCACGTATACCTGTGGTTTTTATTGATACGGGATATCTGTTCCCCGAGACCTACCGCTATGCTTCTCTTCTGGAAAAGGAGCTGGATTTCATGGCTCATGTTTACTCCCCTCGGATAACAGCTGCACGACAGGAGGCTCTCTATGGCAAACAGTGGGAAAGCGGTCCAGAGGATCTGAATAATTATGCCCGGATCCATAAGGTGGAGCCCATGAACCGGGCATTGCAGGATCTGGGTGCTGATGCCTGGATCAGTGGGCTCAGGCATGAGCATTCTAGAGGGCGCTCCCAAAGGGACATGGCCGAACGGCAGGCCCAGACTCTCAAGGTCTATCCGATCATCGATTGGAATAGCGAAAAAGTGGAGTCTTTCATCAGTGGGCATGATCTTCCGCGGCATCCTCTTGCTTCGGCAGGTTATGTTACGATGGGAGATTGGCATTCAACCACCCCGGGGAGCTCAAGCTCCCACGAGGCAACGCGCTTCAAAGGCGAAAGGTATGAATGCGGTTTGCATCTCGAATCAGGTCAGCAGGATTTCCAAATATAATTCATTGAAGCGGGACAACATGAAAGGTAGGTCTCGCGCCCATACAAAATACAACCAGGACAATAATGAGCGCAATTTCAGGTAACATGGTCGACATGGTGGGGAATACCCCGATGGTCAAATTGAACAGTATAGCCGAGGGGTGTAAGGCGGAGGTAATCATTAAATCTGAGGGCTACAATCCGCTCCTCAGTATCAAGGACCGGATAGGCAAGTCCATGATCGAGACTGCAGAAGCCGAAGGCCTGATAAAGTCCGGTGGTACGATTATCGAACCAACTTCAGGAAACACAGGAATTGCTCTCGCCTTTGTTGCGCGGACCAAGGGATATCGGTGTATCCTGACAATGCCGGAAACGATGTCGATTGAACGTCGAGTGCTCTTGAAAATGCTTGGAGCTGAGATTGTCCTTACCCCTGGTCCTAAGGGTATGGGAGGAGCAATTGCTAAATCGAAGCAGCTTCTTGAAGCAGATTTAGAGGCCTTTGGTCCCAGCCAGTTTGATAATCCTGCTAATCCTGAGGCGCACCGGAAAACTACTGCCGAAGAGATCTGGCGCGACACTGGTGGTGAGCTCGATGTATTCGTTTCCGGTGTGGGAACGGGAGGTACGATTACCGGTGTTTCCGAGGTGATCAAATCTCGTCGAGACCTCTATACGGTCGCGGTCGAGCCTTCTGCCAGTCCAGTGCTCTCCGGAGGTAGTCCCGGGCCCCATAAAATTCAGGGAATTGGAGCAGGGTTTATTCCCGGGAATCTGAATACTGATATCATTGATGAGGTAGCTCAGGTCTCCAATGAAGATGCCTTCGAGACCGCTCAGCAACTCTGCATACTAGAGGGTTTTCCCGCTGGTATATCAAGCGGAGCAACGGTTCACGCAGCTCTGCAGGTCGCAAAGCGTGATGAAATGGCAGGAAAGCGGGTAGTCGTGATAGCGGCCAGCACCACCGAGCGTTACCTCAGCACGCCGTTGGCAGAAAGTGTCAGGGAAGAGGTGGCTGCCCTGCCGGTCTCAGAGATTTAGAGATCAGATGAAATACATCGGCTCGCCAGCTTCCGAGGCCATCGATTCGAGGGTGATGCTTCCAAGTCGCTCATGCACGATCTTGGACAGTCCTTGCCACATTTCGGTAACGGCGGGACCGGACGCTCCTGAACTATCGTCCGGCGTCGCAAGAAGTCCCGGTTCTGCCGCTTGGACAACTTCACGCACAGAGATCTTGGCGGGGGCCTTGGACAATAGATATCCTCCTGCCTTTCCCCTCTTACTTTCGACCAATCCGCTTCGTTTCAACTCATTAAGAATCTGCACGAGAAAGCTCGCAGAGATATCTTCCTGCTGGGCAATGTCTTCGAGCTTTACCACCGTAGCACCGTCATAATGTCTCGCGAGGCAGACCGCAGCTCTACAGGCATACTCCAGTTTCTGGGAAACCTTCACCGCTAGAACCCAAGCATATGTCCGATAACGGCACCAGTCCACAATCTACAGACTCTTCAGAAGAGGCGAAGCAGCGGGTGGAACGTCTCTGGCAGGATATGCGTAACCGAGCTGAGGAAATCGCAGAGGCAGAGCCAGGTTTGCGGGCTCTTCTGAAGGAGGTGGTTCTGGATCAGGAAAGTCTCTCGTCTGCTCTGGGAGTGCGATTAGCCCGTAAGCTTGCACGCCAGGATTCTCCTCTCGAGAATCTTGTTCCCCTGCTGGGCGGCCTCCTCGGGGAAAATCCGGTTCTTGTTGAAAGGGCGGGCGATGACCTGGAGGCTATCCTGAATAGAGATCCTGCGTGCAACTCGACTCTGGAGCCCCTGATCTACTACAAGGGCTTCTTTGCGATTACGACTTACCGGATTGCTAATCACCTCTGGCATGACTCCCGTCGTGCGATGGCTCTTTATCTTCAGAGTCTCGCAAGTGAGGTTTTTGGGGTAGATATTCATCCTGCGGCCAGCATCGGATCTGGGATCCTTCTTGATCATGCGACCAGTTTCGTGGTGGGAGAAACGGCCATTATTGAGGATAATGTTTCCATCCTCCATGAGGTGACCCTCGGAGGAACTGGTAATGAGGTAGGAGCCCGACACCCCATTGTCCGCTCCGGTGTGCTCATCGGGGCTGGTGCAAAAATTCTGGGGCCGGTTGAAATTGGTCACGGGGCCAAGATAGGTGCGGGCAGTGTAGTGCTTGGAGACGTTCCGCCTCATACCACTGTGGCAGGCGTTCCTGCAGAAATCGTGGGAGCGAGCACGGAAGAAAGCCCAGCTCTGGCGATGGACCAGAGCCTCGATGTGGATGAAAGTCTGAGATCCTCGGGGCTCTAGGAATCCGATTGCGGAGCCTAGTGTTCCTGAAGGTTTCATTTTCGTCTTTTCGCTCTGTCAAATCGGGAGGAGCGCTCGCTCTCCCGGTTTCCAGTGGATGGCGGAACCTCCTCCTGCGAGGTGGTAGGGACAGGAGCCGGATCCCTGAGCAGTTGGTTCTCCAGATCTTTTTCTTTCGAGGTAGCGTCCCCGGAGAGCTTGTCTCTCCTGCTCTTTCTTCGGGCGATGGCCTTGTTGCGGCGCCTGGTATTTCGGGTAGCTCTTCCCACCGGGACGAGAATAGGAATCCTCCATCCAGTCCGGGTAATCAGGGCATCAAGTAGTACGGTAACTAACAGGAAGATAAGAAGCGGAACCCGTAAGGTGGTTGAGGTTGTAGAAGGGGGGCGTATCCACGCCGTTGAAAGGTCGACAAGTTCCCGTCCACCACTCAAGCGTGCCACTTCCCTGAATTCTGACAGGCGCTCAGGATCAAACGACCATTCAGCCGAATTCGCCACTGCCACCGGGCCAAAAGGCAGTGCATGAGATCCAGCCTGAACAGCTCCACGTATAACTTGTCCTTCATCGAGATCACGGGTAACCGAAAAATGTCCGGGTGCCACCCGTCTCCAGGCGATTTCAAATGGTTCCTCGTCCCCCTTTCCTTTAACCAGTTTAATACGGGGTGGATTTTCCGACAGCCGTCGGTTCCAGTCCTCTCCCTCATAAAGGAGATCCACTGTCAGGCGGGTTCCCTCAAGTCGATGCCGCAATCCAAGTCCCGGGGGAGTTTCTGATCCCATGAGCCAACGGGTGGCGGTCTGAACAAAATTTCCATAGTTCTTCCAAGAGCGGATCTTGTCTGAGTGCTCGCCACCAAGCGGAAAGGAGACTGCCATGCTTCGGCCAAGGCCTCGCCTCCAGTATGCTATCAGGGGGCCAAGGTAACTATCATCGGCGACGAGGGCAGTGGACGCCATTTTCTTGGCGTAGGACAGGTTGTAACCGTCAACTTCCGAGAGGAAATCAAATCTCTTGGGTGAGATTTCAGCCCATTTCCCCGTGGCGAAAGTTGCAACTGGATCCTTGATAAAGGATGAGCGTGCTACCGTAACCGTTTCCTGCGCGAATATCTGAGGGATTTCGAGAGGTTGACTGGTAAAGAATACCCGCCCTTTGCCCAGGGCGGCAATGTC
>TARA_B100000963_G_scaffold346449_1_pt1 | contig 12371 bp, 13 predicted proteins | sample TARA_B100000963 | Tara Oceans TARA_B100000963 (sample SAMEA2622097) | marine metagenome | biome: marine biome (ENVO:00000447); feature: surface water layer (ENVO:00002042); material: "saline water (ENVO:00002010), including plankton (ENVO:xxxxxxxx)" | depth 5 m | reverse complement strand
GCGATGCCTCATAAAAAAAATCCAATCTTAAGTGAAAATTTAACAGGTTTAGCAAGATTAATAAGGTCAAATGTTTTGCCTTCACTAGAAAATATTGTTCTGTGGCATGAGAGAGATATTTCTCACTCTGCTGTAGAGAGAAATATAGGGCCTGACTCCACTATAGCGCTAGATTTCGCACTGGTAAGATTGAACAATTTAATTAAGAATTTGAATATTTATCCAAAAAGGATGCAAAAAAATTTAAGTATAACAAATGGTATATTTTTTTCTCAAAGAATTCTACTTGAGTTAACTAACGTTGGCTTTTCAAGAGAAGAATCTTACAAAATAGTACAAAAAAAAGCTATGCAAGCATGGAAAGAAAATTCTTCATTTTTCAATAATATTATTTCTGATAAAAAAATTACTTCTAAAATACCTGTTAATAAACTTAAAAAATTATTTAATTTTAGTTATCATACTAAAAAAATTAATATAATTTTCAAACGTAATCTTAAAAAAAAGTAATCTAATGAATAAAGGTAATAAATTATACGAAGGCAAAGCGAAAATAATTTATGAAACTAAAGACAAAAATTTAGTTATTCAACACTTTAAGGATGACGCTACCGCTTTTAATAATCTTAAAAAAGCAAAAGTGGAGGGAAAAGGTGTTTTAAATAACAGAATTTCTGAGTACATATTAACAAATCTATCTCAATGTGGGATCAAAACCCATTTAATTAAGAGACTAAATATGAGAGAACAATTAATAAGAAGAGCAGAAATTTTTCCTATAGAATTTATAGTAAGAAATATTGCTACCGGATCTTTAACAAAAAGGCTTGGAATACCTGAGGGCACATCTTTAGAAAAACCTTTATTGGAATATTGTTATAAGAAAGATGAACTTAATGATCCTTTGATTTCAAAGGAACATATAACTTCCTTCGGATGGGCTACAGAGAAAGAAATTGAAAAAATTGATAGTGTTACCCTAAGAATTAATGACATCTTGCTAGGTATGTTTAGGGCTATTGGTATAAAACTAGTAGACTTCAAAATTGAATATGGAAAAGCCTGGAATAAAGACTCCGAAAGAAAAGAAATTGTCTTAGCAGATGAGATAAGTCCTGACACGTGTAGATTATGGGATATAAAAACTGAGAGAAAACTCGATAAAGATAGGTTTAGAAAAGATTTAGGAAATATTATTCAAGCATATCAAGAGGTTGCAAGAAGATTTGGAATAATGCCTGAAGAAACTAATATCAGTGAAGTTAATTTTGGAAAAACTATTCCAATTAAATTTAAAAAAAAATAAATTGAAATTCTCAGTAACAGTAACACTAAAAAAGGACGTATTGGATCCTCAAGGTAAAGTTGTTCAAAATACTTTATCAAATCTCGGCATGGATAATTTAAGGAACATCAGACAAGGGAAGTTTTTTGAGATAGAGATTGATGAAACTGATGATAGCAAAGCTCAAAAAACTGTAAAACAAATGTGTGAAAAACTTTTAGTCAATTTAATTATAGAGGATTACAAAATTAATAAAATATAATGAGATCATCAGTTATTGTTTTTCCTGGTTCTAATTGTGATAGAGATATAGCTGTCGCTTTAAAAAAACTACAATTTAAAAACCAAATGATTTGGCATAAAGAAACAAGTCTTCCAAAATCAGATTTAATTGTAATACCTGGAGGATTTTCTTATGGGGATTATTTGAGATCAGGAGCTATAGCTGGAAAATCTTCAATAATTAACGAAGTGATAAAATCAGCTAATTCTGGCTGCTTAGTTTTAGGCATTTGTAATGGTTTTCAAATTTTAACAGAAACAGGATTATTAAAAGGAACATTACTAAAAAATAAAAACCTTAAGTTTATTAACAAAGATGTGAATATAAAAGTAATGAATAATAAAACGAAATTTTCATCTAAATATAAATTAAATCAAATTCTTAAAATTAATATTGCACATAATGAAGGCAATTATTTTACTGATAATTATCATCTTGAAAAATTAAAGAAGGAAAACCTAATAGCTTTTAAGTATTGTGATGAAAATGGTAATATTGATCATAAAAACAATCCTAACGGGGCAATTGAAAATATAGCTGGTATTTATAATTCAAAAAAAAATATTTTAGGTATGATGCCTCATCCAGAAAGAATGGTCGATCAACTTACTTCTAATACAGATGGAGTAAATTTATTCTCAAGTCTTCTAAATTGATAATATGATTATTTCAAATGAAATTGTAGAAAAACATGGACTTAAATTAGAAGAATATGAAAATATTAAAAAATTATTAAAAAGAAATCCTAATTTATTAGAACTTGGTATTTTTTCAGCAATGTGGAACGAACATTGCTCCTATAAATCCTCTAGAATTCATTTAAAAAAACTCCCCACACATGGATCACAAGTTATACAAGGACCAGGTGAAAATGCTGGAGTTATAGATATTGGAGATGATGACGCTATAGTTTTTAAGATAGAGAGTCATAATCATCCATCTTATATCGAGCCATATCAGGGAGCTGCTACAGGCGTAGGTGGAATTTTAAGAGATGTTTTTACAATGGGGGCAAGGCCAATTGCGCTTCTTAATTCTATTCACTTCGGTTCACCTTCTCATCCAAAAACTAAAAGTTTATTAAATGGCGTCGTGTCCGGTATTGGAGGATACGGAAATTGTATTGGGATCCCCACTGTTGCAGGTGAAACAAAATTTAATGATACATATAATGAGAATATTTTAGTAAACGCAATGGCAGTTGGGCATACGAAGAAAAATAAAATATTCTATTCAAAAGCTAAAGGGATTAATAAGTCTGTTGTTTATGTAGGTTCAAAAACTGGTAGAGATGGAATTCATGGAGCGTCGATGGCTTCAGCTGAGTTCGATGAAAACTCAGATGAAAAAAAACCCACAGTCCAAGTAGGAGATCCTTTCACTGAAAAATTGCTTTTAGAGGCTTGTTTAGAATTAATGAAAGATGACTCTATTATAGCTATTCAAGACATGGGAGCGGCAGGTTTGACATCCTCTAGTGTTGAAATGGCCTCAAAAGGTTCTTTAGGTGTTGAATTAGAATTAAACAAAGTGCCTTGTAGAGAGGAAAACATGACTCCCTATGAGATGATGTTGTCGGAAAGCCAAGAAAGAATGTTGATTATTTTAGAAGATAACAAAGAGGATCATGCCAGAAAAATTTTTCAAAAATGGGATTTAGACTTTGTCATTATAGGTAGAACAACAGATACAAAAAACCTAACTCTAAAGTTTAAAAATGAACTTGTGGGAGAAATTCCAATTGAAGCTCTTGCATCAAAAGCTCCAGTTTATGATAGGAAATGGACAAAGAAAAAATTGCCTAAAAGTAATTTAAAACTTAAAGAACTTAAAAAGATTAAAATGGAAGATGCATTAATAAAAATTTTATCTTCACCTAACCATTCTAATAAAAGCTGGATTACTAACCAATACGATCAAATGGTAATGTGTGATACTTTACAACGATCAGGTTCAGATGCTGCAATTATAAGAATTCATAATAAAGATAAAGCAATAGCAGTATCGGTTGACTCATCTGCGAATTATTGTAAATCCCATCCGGTCACAGGAGGTAAACAAATAGTTTGTGAAAATTGGAGAAACTTAATTTCAGTCGGTGCAAAACCTTTGGCAATAACGAATTGTTTGAATTTTGGAAATCCAGAAAATGAAAGTGTAATGGGTGAGTTCGCGGAATGTTTAGAAGGAATTAAAGAGGCATGTGAATTTTTAAATTTCCCTGTTGTATCTGGAAATGTATCTTTTTATAACGGTACAAATAAAAAAAATATTTTTCCAACTCCAGTAATAGGAGGTGTAGGATTAATAAATAATTTGTCAAAACCAATAGGACATAATTTTAAAAAACTTAACAATTATATATTTCTAATAGGTAAAACATTTGGTCATTTAGAGCAAAGTTGCTTTTTAAAAGAAAATTACTCTTTAGTTGAAGGTCGACCACCCGAAATAAACTTAACTAATGAAAAAAATAACGGAGAATTAGTTTTAAAACTGATCAGTGAAAATTTGGTATCTTCCGCACATGATATCTCGAGTGGCGGTTTGATAGTGGCCTTAAGTGAAATGTCAATCGGTTCCAATTTAGGTGTAAAAATAGAAAAACCAAAAAGACTAAGAAATTCAATCGAATATTTTTTTGGTGAGGATCAAGGAAGATATGTTCTTGAAATTGATCAAAAGAAACACAAGCAAGTAGAAAAAATATTAAATACAAACAATATTTTTTATGAAAATATAGGAATTACACAAGAAAAATATTTCGAAATAGAAGATGAAATGAAAACTAACATAAATGACCTATTTAAAATAAATCATAAGTGGTATAAGAATTACTAATGCCTCTATCAGAAGATCAAATAAAAAAACTTATTATTGAATCAATTCCTGATGCGACTATTGAAATTAAAGATCTAATGGGAGATGAAAATCATTATTCAGCTAAAATTAAATCAAAACTTTTCAATAATTTAAATAAAGTTGAACAACACAAACTTGTTTATAAATCACTTAAAGGTAAGATGGGTAATGAATTACATGCTTTATCAATAACTACAGAGGAAAAGAAATGAATATAGATGAAAAAATTAAAAGCATAATTAAAGAAAATGACGTTTGTTTATTTATGAAAGGAACTCCAGATTCGCCTCAGTGTGGATTTTCTATGGCTGTTAATAATGTATTGAAACATCTTAATATTAAATTTAAAGCAGTAAATGTCTTAGAAGATGAAAACATTCGGCAAGGAATAAAAGATTATAGTGATTGGCCGACTATTCCTCAGCTTTATGTAAAAGAGGAGTTTGTTGGAGGATGTGATATTGTTAAAGAAATGTTTGAGAAAGGTGAGTTACAAAATTTACTTAGGAAACATCAAATAATTTCGTGAGACAGTTCATATATAAAACGATTATAATAATACTAGCTTTAATTATTGCCTTTGAATTTACATTAGGAAAAACAATAAATAAATTTAATCAAAAAGCTGAAATGATATTTTCTAAAGAAGGTAGAAAAGGTGTGGTTGTTACCATGAAGAAAGAGATGCAAAAAGCAATCGACAAAGAAAATTATTTGACTGAAGAAGAAAGATTGTTAATTAACAATTTTATAAAAAAAATTAAAAAAGAACTGAACTCTGTTGAATAAAAGACTATATAATTTAAAAACATTTTAATAGTTTTCCTGTTATAAATCTTTCTTTGTGAAACAAAAGTTTGAAGCCAGAGTCAGAAATCATCTTACAATTATAAGGTATTCCTTTTTTAATATTTCTAACATGTTGAACTGCTAAAAAAGGTCTCTTATAATCAGTGTCTATTAGTTGCCATTTATCAAAACAATTAAATTTAGACTTATAGAAATAAGGCTCGACCGTATGGCCGGGGCTAGCTAGGATACAAATATTGTCATCATTTAAAGATATTATTTGTTTTGCAATCTCCTTACCGCTTATCCCCATATATTCTAATTCAAATTTTTTCGTTAAATCTAAATACCTTGCGGGTGTATTAAACCAAACATATTGATAAGGATGGATTTTAAAATTTTCTATCAAAAATAGAGAAATTGATAATAAACTTAAAATATAAAAAAATTTTTTTGAAAAGTAAAATAACGAGGTTAATCCTAAAATGAATAAAAGAGGTATTAAAAACATTATATGTCTTATTTCATCATAAAGGTTTACATTCATAAAAATTAACAATAGTGGAATAAAAATTGACGATCCAAGAATAGATCCAAATACTAAACTATTCTTCTTTTCTTTAAATATATTTTTTTCAGTAAATGGTATTAATAAAATGCCCAAAATTATTATTAGCGGTAACTTTACCGACAGCCAAATTAACATATAGGTGGATGGTAAATCTTTTGCGCTCAAACATGATCCAAGTGTATTAGTGCAAATATCGTGATAATAATGACTCATCCATTTAATAGCATAAAAAAATGCTAAAGGATTCGTCCAATAAACGGGATTTAGGATTAGAATAAATAAAAGAAGTAAAAAAACAAAATATAAAAATTTCTTATAAAATAATCTTATAAAATTTATCAAATTAATTTTTTTAATATTAATTAATATCAAAAATGTTATTAGATATTGAAAAAAAATTAAAACTCCTGTGACTCTTATTGATAATAAAAAAGCTGTACAGATAGCTATCGTCGACATTTGTAAATAAGTTAAGGATTTGTTTTTTAAGATTTTCTCAAAAAAATTAAAGCTTAAGTATGTACAAACTAACCAAATAGACATAAAGGGTATATCTTTTGGATTAAAAAAAGAATGACCTAATAAATATGGATATAGCAGATAAATAAATGTTGAAAAATAACATATCTTTTTATTTTCGATTACTTTTTTAATAATCTGATAAAAAAAAATTCCTGAAATAAAAAAAAATAAAAAAATAACAAAATGTTTTGAGATTAGTTTCGCGCCAAAATCATTTACATTTTGATATTTTTGAACGGTAGATTTTAATACTAATTGTATTGGTTGTGAAACAAATTGGAAACCAATGCCATAATATTGATCTAGAGAAGTCTTATTAGTGTTTTTAATTTCCTTAGAAAAAATTTTATTTTTTGTATTTTCGATTAATTCTAAATTAAATTTCCAATTTTGCTCTTCGTGCCATTCATCATGAGAGATGCCCACATTTATAGATGAAAAGCTACCCACTAAAAAAAATACAATTAAGAAAATTTTAAAAAAATTCTTAACTGATACGATTTTCATTATAATTTTTGATCAATATTTTCTATTTTTCAAATATTCTTTAAAATATTTGATTATCTTGAATAGTATTCTATTACTAGATTTGGTTCCATCACAATCGGATATGGAACTTCCGAGAACTTAGGCGCTCTGATCAATTTAGCTGTTTTATTTTTATCATCTAATTGAATATAATCCGGAACGTCACGCTCCTTACTTTGTAAAGCTCCATCTATCACAACTAATTTTTTTGATTTTTCTCTTATTTCAATTTTATCTGTACTTTTTACTACGTAGCTCGATATATTTACTCTTTTATTATTAACTTTAATATGTCCGTGATTTATCATTTGACGAGCAGAAAAAACTGTTGTGGCAAACTTCGCTCTATAAATTACTGTATCTAATCTGCTTTCTAGCAATGCTATTAAGTTTTCGGTAGTGTCTCCCTTTTTTGCTAATGCTTTCCTATAAATATTTCTAAATTGTCTCTCGTTTATATTTCCGTAATAAGCTTTCAATTTCTGTTTAGCTTGGAGCTGAACACCATAATCAGTTGGTTTTCCTTTTTTATTTTGTCCATGTTGTCCAGGTGGGTATGCTCTAGAGTTAAATGGGCTCTTTGGTCTTCCCCAAATATTAGCTTTTAATCTTCTATCAACTTTGTGTTTAGATTTAAGTCTTTTAGTCATTTTTTAATAATTGTGTGTTTATAAGGTTTCGGTTCCTTTTGTCAATTATCGTTTAGCTTTTTTTTTACTTAATGAGCTTATAATACTGGCTAAAATCCTTAATTCTTTATCATTTGGCTCTAATCTGTAGATTAAATTATTAATGTTGAGTAACATTGATTGTTTTTTTTCTCTAGGTACAAAAAAATTTTTTTTTTCTAGTAATCGTATCAAATGATTTACCAATAAAGAAACTTTTGATTTTGAAGCAACCTTTAAGTTTTTCCCTTGTTTAGTTATTAATTTTTGATTAACAATTTTAAATATTTCAAAACAAATTAATGTAACTGAATGAGATAAATTAAGAGATTTAAATTTATTTGATGTTGGTATTTGTAAGATATAATTAGAAAATGAAAGATCGTAATTCGAAAGACCTGAAGCTTCTGGCCCGAACATTAAGCCAAAAGTAACCTTCTTTTTAACTCTTATAATATTTAAGAAATCTTTTATTGTTATATGTTTTTTATTAATATCTCTTTTTCTTGCGCTTAGTGAAATTACAATATCAAATTCCCTTACGGCTTTTTCTACTGATTTAAAAATTTTAGCCTTATTAATCACATCATAAGCACCGACAGATGTAACTTTTGTTTTATGATTCGGAAAAGAAAATTTTGGACAAACAATGTTAAGCTTATTAAAACCAAAATTTTTTATTGATCGTGCACAAGCGCCAACATTTTCACCAAGTTGTGGTTTTACAAGTACAAAACCAAATTTATTTTTCATTTAGATTAGCTGGCGCCTTTTCTTTATAAAGTTTGTAGTCTAAGCTATCTATAAGAGCTTTAAATGATGCTTCAATAATGTTTGGAGAAACTCCAACAGTAAACCAACTTTTACCTGTTTTATCTGTGCTTTCAATTAGTACTCTTGTTGTTGCCTCTGTGCCTGTATTAAGAATTCTTACTTTATAATCTAATAATTTTAAATCAGCAAAAAAGTTATAATACTTTTCAACTTTTTTGAAATTAGATCTTATTGCATTATCTAAAGCATTAACAGGACCATTTCCCTCCCCATCACAACTAATTTCTTTTCCATCAATTAAAAAAACTACGTTGGCTTTGGTTAAAATAGAAGCTTCTTTTGAAATATTTACATTATAGCTTTTTACTTTTAAATATTCTGGCATTATTCCTAGAAGTCTATTAGCTAATAATTCAAAGGAAGCATCTGCTCCGTCATAAGAGTATCCACTAAACTCTCTATCCTTTACCTCATCTAAAATCTTTTGTACTTTAGGGTCTTTTGAATCTATCTTAACTCCATAATTTTCCAATCTTGATAAAATATTTGATCTACCAGCTTGATTTGAAATAATTATATTTCTATGATTTCCTATTAAAGTTGGATCTATGTGCTCATAAGTCTTAGGGTCTTTTTTTACCGCAGACACGTGCAAGCCTCCTTTATGAGAAAATGCTGAAGCACCAACATAAGCCATGCTCTTATTTGGTTTTCTATTAAGTATTTCATCTAACAATCTTGAACATTCTGTTAAAGACGGCAATTTATTTTTTTGTATGTTTAATTCAAATTTATCACTAAATGATTTTTTTAAACAAAGAGTAGGTATAATTGACATTAAGTTTGCATTTCCACATCTCTCTCCTAATCCATTAATAGTTCCTTGAACTTGTCTAACTCCAGACTCTATTGCTGCTAAGGAATTAGCTACCGCGTTTTCAGTATCATTATGTGCATGGATACCTAGATTTTTACCTGGAATAATTTTAGAAACTTTTGATACAATCTCTCGTACTTCGTTTGGTAATGTTCCGCCATTGGTATCACAAAGAACTACCCATCTTGCCCCTGAGTCGTAGGCGCTTTTAAGACAATCCAAAGCATAATTTGGATTAGATTTATAGCCATCAAAAAAATGTTCGGCATCAAACAAAAATTCTTTTTTATTTTTAATGAAATGTTTAGCGGTCTCTCTAATATTTTCTAAATTTTCATCGTTATTTATTCCTAAAGCTACTTTTACATGAAAATCCCATGCTTTTCCTACTACACAAACAGCAGGTGAATTTGCATTGACCAATGAAGCTAAACCAGGATCGTTATCTGCACTACGTCCTGACTTTTTAGTCATACCAAAAGCAGTAAAGGTACTATTTTTAAATTTTTGAGGTGTTGAAAAAAATTTAGTATCAACTGGATTAGCTCCCGGCCACCCTCCTTCAATATAGTCAACTCCTATTTCTGATAAAACATTAGCAATTTTGTGCTTGTCTTCAATAGAAAAATCAACTCCTTCAGTTTGAGCCCCATCTCTTAAAGTTGTATCAAATATATAAATTTTTTCTTTTTTCATTTAAATTTCCAGATTGTTTTTCCCTTTTGGTCTTCTATTAAAATACCTTGATTAAATAAATCATCTCTTATCTTATCTGCTAAACCAAAATCACCATTTTTTTTTGCTTCCGCTCTTTCATTAATCATTTTTAAGATTATAGACTCAGATATTTTAACTTTTTTCTTTTTCAAATTTTGCCACTCTTTTTTGGAAATGTTAAATAAGCCTAAAAATCTACATGCATTATTAAAAATATTTTTTTTCTTACTATCACCACTAACAGCATCATTATATAACTCGTGTATCTTTGCAATAAATCCAGGTGTATTTAAATCATCAAGTAAAGTTGCTGAAATTTCAGATATATTTCCGCCGTTTGTTTCTTCATAAAGGTTATACCATTTATCTATAGTATTTTTTTGTTGATTTAAAAGTTCATCATTCCAATCTAAAGGTTGACTGTAATGAGCGCTTAATAAAGCGAGTCTCACGACTTGGCCAGAATATTTTTCCACCGCTTCAGAAATAGAAATTACGTTACCCAATGATTTCGACATTTTTTCTTTATTAATTGTTACAAAACCATTGTGTACCCAGTAATTTGCAAATTTATCTAAAGAGTTGTTGCAACAAGATTGTGCTATCTCATTTTCGTGGTGAGGAAATATTAAATCAAGTCCTCCACCATGAATATCAAATGTTTTACCTAAATATTTTTCGCTCATCACTGAACACTCTAAATGCCAACCAGGTCTTCCTCTTCCCCAAGGAGAATTCCATCCAGGATCTTCAGTTATTGAAGGTTTCCATAAAACAAAATCCATCGGATTTTTTTTTAAACTTGAAACTTCTATTCTGTTTCCTGATTTAAGTTCATCTAAATTTTTGTTAGACAGTTTTCCGTAGTCTTTATACGAAGCAATTGAAAAATAAACATGTCCCTCTCTCACATAAGCAAATTTTTTTTCAATTAAAGATAAAGTCATATCAATCATTTCTTTTATATGGTCAGTAGCTTTTGGTTCTTTAGATGGTTTTAGACAATTCAAACTTTCACAGTCCTTATGAAAAATTTTAGTTATATCCTTCGTAATTTCGTTTATAGATTTTTTATTTTTTTTTGAAGCCTCTATGATCTTATCATCTACATCTGTAATATTTCTTACATAATTAACATTTCCACTATAAAGAAGTTTTAAAATTCTAAATAACATATCAAATACAACTAGAGTTCTTGCATTTCCAACGTGTGGTTTGTCGTACACTGTCGGACCACATGAATATAAAGAAATTTTTTTTGAATTAATTGGGTTAAAAATTTCTTTTTTTCTAGTTAAAGAATTTGTTAATTGAAGTTTATTCATCAAATTTGCAAACAGGTATAGGATTCATTTTGTGTAAATTTTTCTCTCTAATCTTTAGGTATTTTTGGTAGTTTGGATCGTTTTTATCTTCCATTGCTTTTTCCAGATCTTCGTAGCTCATTCCAAGTTGTTGAACATCGTTTCTACCATCGTCCCACAGCCCGTCTGTAGGCTGAGAATTTATTATTTCTTCTGAGATACCTAAATGTCTTCCAAGTTCCCAAACTTGTGTCTTAGTACAATCCGCAATTGGTGAAATATCTACTCCCCCATCGCCGTACTTCGTATAAAATCCCACGCCAAAATCTTCTACCTTGTTTCCAGTTCCAACAACTATTCCGTTATTAGCTGAAGCCACTTGGTACAAAGTAGCCATTCTTAGTCTCGCTCTTGAATTAGCATACCCATGTTCATTATCAAATTTACTCAAAACTTGAGAAAACGAGGTAAAAATTTTATCAATATCTAATAAGTGGTGCTCAACATTATTTTTATATTTTTGTTTCAACCACTTTGCATGAACCAAACTTAAATCATGCTGAGACTTAATTTGTTTTATTGGCATAGTTAACACAATTGTTTTTCTTCCAGTATTTGCGCATAGTGTACTAACTACAGAGGAGTCTATACCGCCTGAAATTCCAACAACTAAAGCCTTAGGTTTATTAGTAGCTGTTTCGCAATAATTGTTTATCCATTGAATGATAATTTTTTCTCTTTTTTTTACATCCATAATTAATACCTACCTCTCTTTTAAGGTTTGGTCTTAATAATTACAATAATTATTAAGACGCTGCTTGAATAATTTTATTTGAAATTTTTGAATTTTTCTTAATTTCGTCAGATATCAAAAAGGCTAATTCTAAAGCCTGATCAGCATTCAATCTAGGGTCACAATGCGTCCTATATCTATTGGACAAATCCCTCTCAGAAATTTTTTGAGCTCCACCAGTGCACTCTGTAACATCTTGACCGGTCATCTCTATGTGAAGACCTCCTGCGTAACATCTTTCGGCTTGGCTAACTGCAAAGAAATTTTTTACTTCTTTTAAAACGTTTTCAAAAGGTCTAGTTTTAAATCCTGTAGCTGCTTTAATAGTATTCCCATGCATAGGATCACATGACCAAACAACTTTGAGACCCTCTTTTTTAATAGCTCTCATTAATTTA
>TARA_B100000963_G_scaffold329548_1_pt1 | contig 12373 bp, 23 predicted proteins | sample TARA_B100000963 | Tara Oceans TARA_B100000963 (sample SAMEA2622097) | marine metagenome | biome: marine biome (ENVO:00000447); feature: surface water layer (ENVO:00002042); material: "saline water (ENVO:00002010), including plankton (ENVO:xxxxxxxx)" | depth 5 m | reverse complement strand
TGTATCATGTGCTGATACAATCTCATCAATTATTAACAATTTATCATTTAACTTAACTCCTATAACGGCACTCATATTTCCAATATTGAAGTCTACCCCGATTCTCAAGGGCTCCCGAGAATAATCAGGTATTGAATTAACTACATTATCAGCCCTAACGAAACGGTCATATACTTGCCCGGTTGTAAGATTTGTAAACTCCCCATTCAGGTACGCTTGCAACATACTGGGGTCGTAGTTACTTTGCATTCTTTCAATAAAGTCGTCTGGTAAATGCGGGTTGTCTTGTGTTCTCATTCGTATTAGTTTTCTGTCCTCCCTTTCCTTTGCCTCTTCAGAACCAAATGTATGCCACATCCATCTAAAACCCTCCGGGGTACTTGCAGCGCAAAACTGCCTTACATTGCCAGCCCTTAGCCTTCCAAGTATTTTTGGAAAGGCTCTATCGCAAACCGTTGGGGCTACTGTGTCTATTTCATCTGCCAACACGAAAGCTAGATTTAATCCGATTATGCGTGACCAGTTTTCAAAACTTCTGCACAATATCTTTGTATCTCCTCCCGGTAAGTGCAAAATATACTCGGGTAACGGACTAGCTCTAAACGTGTAAGGTATCTCATAATGCTCCAAAAACTGTTCAAAGTCTGTTTGCCATATATCACGAATCAATGGGCCTGTTGGTTCCATAACAGCCCCGGTAAATCCTACATTAAGCGCTGCCAGTTTCACACAAGCTGCGCATAACGCCCTTGTTTTGCCAGCACCATAACCAGCCGAGAGTCCTAATATTTCTGTAGAGTTATCATCAAAAAAAGCCTTTTGTGGTTCGTGAAGGTCGTTTCTTATCCTATCTAGCAATACATCAATATCAACCGAAATACCAGCACTACCGGGGCGATCAAGTACTGAACCCTCCCTAGAAAGTATGCTCATGTTGTTATTTGTGCGATTTTGGCCATTGAATTAATACAGCCTAAAGCCACGTTTAATTGATTACTGTTTCTAGCCTCTTTTTGAAGAGTAGAAAGCTGACTTAAAATGTCCGCGGTAAATTGCCTTCTATCAATGTCGAAATCTTTCTTGAGAATAATACGCGCATCTTGGATATACTGCTCTGTCTGTCTTAGCTTTAGTCCCCACTCAGCCGCGGTATATTTTATGATTTCAGACCTTGTTACCCCACGCGAAAGTAGGGCAGCAATTCTGTAAGTTCTATATTCTTTTTCTGATTGGGTGGCTTTCTTTTTTTCCACTAGGTTAGTTTGTTAAAAGAGTCGAGGGCGTACCACACATGAGAGTTACGGTAGCCGCCTTGATAGGTAGGAATAATCGGGGTAACTCCGTGACGATTGCGCCAAGCCGGGTAAACCAATAATGAATTATCGGTCTGGTCAAAGGTAGCGTTGTAATCAGGTACATGGAGATTACCCCCTTTGCTGTTACGCCTTTTGGTAATTATCATATTTATAGCACCTTTTACGTTGGCGTGGTCTTGATGAACTGGTGCGGAAATATTGCAATTAGAAATCGTAGAAGAAAAATTATTAGCAAAACGCCATTGCTCTGGTATCCTTTCGCGTATTTTCATAAGGTGTGCATCTGCTACGGTTGGAATCAATTTTTTTACAATCTCAAACGATTTGATACCGGCAACGTGCATTGCTTTTGCAAAGATATTGGCACTTTTTACAGAATGAACAGATGATCTAGTAGCGTATGGCCTTCTCATGTGCGGTTTAGGCGGACATGACCCGCAAATTGTTGAATATTGCAATACTTCAGCTTTTTTATTATGTAATCCGCTTGACCTTTTCATTTCAGATTTAGGAACTCTTTTTGTCTGTATCTCCCGGTCTGCAATGTTAACTAAGTTCTGCAAATCATTGGGCAAAGATTTTATAAATAAACCTACCGGGGTTCCATCGGGGTCGATCAAAACACAATCATCAAAGACGTTAGGTTCAAAACCTCCTACAGAATCGCCAATCTTAAGGGGCGATGTAACAGGTTTCAGGATTAGTTCAGGTAGTTTCATAATGCAAAACAATAAACCATAGAGTTTTTAGGAAACCAAGTAGCACCCCAGAATGTAACGTCCCTTTCAGCATAGTGCAGAGACTTATATTCTGCTTCTACCCGGTAACTTGCTTTTTGTTTGTCGATCACATTCCAAAGTTTTGGTATGTATGGGTCATAATCGAAACTCCATTCATAAACAAGTTTCTTAAAAGTAGCCATACTATGCGTCAGGATAGGGATTTCTGCCCCTTCAATGTCCATTTTACAGTTGTCGGCTCGGTTAGCTTGCGTATCAAAATTTATACAGGGTACTTTTATACCTTTTTTTCTAATGCCTTTGTGCATTATCGAGTTACGCCAAACTCCGCCGTTAGGCCCGATAGTTAAAATTGTAGACTTTCTTTCATCATGAACTAGGGCGGCTTCTTTAATTTCTACTGCATTTTCAAAACCGTTTAGCTTAAGGTTTTTTTCTATCATTTCGCAGTTATAGGGGTCTGGCTCAAAACAAACAGTTGTTGCACCTTTAGAGGCCGCCAAGAGAGAAAAAGCGCCCACATTACCGCCACAATCTAACCACGATTCGTTGGCCTTTATGGTCATACCTTTTTTTTGGTAACAATCTTGTTTCAGTACTTCAATGAATGTTTTGGCATCAGAAAAACCCTCCCGGTAAAAAAATTTAATACCGTTTATTTCTCCTTGGGATAATTTCATTTAAGGATTTGTTCTAATGCTTTAACTAGCTCTTCGCCTACATAGATTCCTTTTTTTCTAGCATCTGCAACTATAGCTTTGGCGTGTTCATAATCTTCCGGTCTAAACTCAATCTGAATTGCTTTATAGACGTTGTTGGCTAGTGCGTCTGTTGGGTCCTCGAAATCGTCTAAGGAACCATAGTCAGGTTCATCTGCAAAGGTTGGAATATCGTCACCCCAACCAAGTAGTGAAAGGTCAAAACCATTTTCTGATAACTTTTCTAGTTCCATCTTTAATAGGTCATCGTCCCAAGACGAGTTAAGAGCCAGTTGATTATCTGCAATAATGTAGGCTTTGCGTTGCTCTTCTGATAAATGAGACAGGGTTATGGTTGGAACTGAATCCATTCCGATTTTTTTTGCTGCTGCAATCCTTCCATGGCCTGCGATTACATTGCCGGTATCATCTATAAGTACTGGGTTTGTAAAACCAAATTCTTTTAGAGAATTAACTAGCCTTTCTATCTGGACCTCGCTATGTACCCGGGGATTGTTTTTGTATAAAGTGAGATCAATAATTCTTGATTGCTTTATATGCTCAGGGGCTACGATTGGGTAGATTGGTGTTTGGGTCATAAGTCGAGGTGTATCTGTTCTGAGTTTAGCCCTTTTTTCTTAGGATAAAACTCGACAGGTTTAGGCTGTAACCATATACGCTTGCCGTTTAGGATTCTGTAATTGCATTTTTGCAATGGGTCGTAGACAATGTAATCTTTAGATTGTCGGTAAGATAGACCTTGCATTTTTCAACTGTTCTTTTACTTTTTGCATTTCTTGTGGTAATTCTGCTTTTTTATTTTTTAGGTTTTTCTGAATTAATTTATTCATAATTTTGGTTGTTTCTTCCCAAGACTTTTTTCTATGGTTGTGTAGTTCTCTTACAATGTCTTTGTTAATATTTACACCTACGTTGTTTCTAATATCGCCATCGCCATTTCTGAATCCATGTGAGACTAATTTTGAGTCATCATCATAGACTGGGTAAACGGCTTCGCAATAGCAGACTATCGCAAGATCACACCCGGCCATACGTCTACCATTCTCTTGTTTGTCGTAGTCGGGTAAAAAATTGTTTATTAGTCCGTCAGCATTATGGACTATGCCGGAATCGTTGCAAGCGTGACAGTTATAGTTTGGCGCTCTGAATGTAACATCACGATCAATCGCGGCTCTTTTGTAAGGTTTCATGGGGTGTTAGAAAGGTTGATCTTTGGATTTGTTTTTCAACCAAGGTTTTAATTTTGATTGATTTTCTGGTTTCCGCAACTCCAAAAACTGTTCATATTGACCATTTCTAATCCAACGGAAACAATCGGGCCACATAGGTACAAATTTACCTTCTCGAATAAGTTTTACTCTAAGTCTTGAATCAGCCTCGAGACACTCTTCTAACTTATCTTTGGTGGCTTTGTCTAGTTGGTCCCATTCACGAAAGGCCGGTTTCTTGGATTGGGAGACACATTTATTAGGTTGCTGCTGATATTTTTTCCAGAATATTTCAAATTTTTCAGTATATCCTCCCTTTTTAGTTTTTTGTTTTAGTTTAGTTTGTTTTACTTCGGGTGTATGTGGTACACCGGGGGGGTGTATGTCAGCTACCGGGGGTGGTGTATCTGGTACACTAGTCGTTGAAATACACCCCGTATCAATACTGGGTTTTTGTGGGCTAGGTACTTTGCATTCGTGCCAAACTGTTACTCGATATGCGTTCGTTTTCTGACCGCCTTCAGCTGTCCTTGAAACTTTTTGTAACCACCCAAGTGAACAAAGTTGTTCAACGGTATGAATTACCTTAGAACGGCACATTCCAGCGTCTTGCGCGATTGTGCTATAACTGGGCCAAATGTTCGGGTAATAGCTTTGCAGCACCCAAAGTACCGCTAATTGGTGTGGGTCGATTCTGCCCTTTAAGGCTGTGGGCAAAGATACGAACGGCGTATTTTCCGGTATGAAACTCATTATGTATTACTCTTTTATCGTTGAAGGTATTGAGGCTGCACCACAGGGTAGCAAGAGACACGTTGGAAATGGGCGTATGATTGAATCAAGTAAGAAAGTGAAACCATGGCGTGAGGCGGTAAGATTGGAGGCAAATAAAAATGTCGGCGAGATTATACAAGAACCAGTACACGTTGAATTAGTATTTTGGTTTTTACGTCCGAAGTCTCATTTAAACGCTAAAGGAGAAACGCGGCAATCTGCGCCAAGATTTCCTACGTCAAAAAATAGGGGCGATATTGACAAATTATGTAGGAGTACTTTAGATGCTTTAACATTATCAGCGTTTGCTGATGATTCGCAAGTGGTAAGTTTGCAAGCCCGAAAATATTATTGCGATAATAAAAAACCGGGTCCAAAAAAACCCGGCGCAATGATAACAATACAATCAACTGATCGAATATATGAAACGAATCTCATGGGTCCTTTGCCCTAACTGCGAAATCTACACAATCCAAAAAGTTGTAAACATAGTTGTAAATAAAGATTTCAAACAGATTAGGCGTAGGGTATGTTTTGATTGCGGCCATAGGTGGTACACAATACAAAATCCAGAAAAAATTATTGATGATATTAAAGCAAAAAAATTATCAAAGGAGTTGCCGGGGGATAGATAAGCCACCTCGCGTAGACCTCCCTGTCTTTTGCAGCTTGGACTCTGCAATCTTGTTAGACTTTCAGACCCGCTTTGCAGAGGTCGTCAGGCTCCCCGGCTAAATTTTATTAAGTGCTTCTTCCAAAGAGTAACAAACCCGGGAGATCAAACCAGCGTCCAATGTCTCTGGATTTAGACTATTAGTATTAATCTTTGGGTTGCGGCGTAGAAATTCTTTTAATGCTGCGCCATCTTCGGCTCTGAGGTACATAAAAATGTTCATGTAGGTGTTTATGTAGCGAGCAGAAAGTAATCTCTTACAAACCGATAATAACCCTAAATTAGTGGGTCATCGTATTCTGGAATGTTTTCATTATATATTTTGTTCTCAAGACTTTGTATTTCAAAAACTATAGAGGTGGTTGCTGCAATAGCTTTTTCTACCTCCTCCATACTTCTTTTTTGACAAAGATAATGTTTCCACTTTTGAAGTTCTTGGTAACAAAACTGCTGTTTAAACTCATAGGCAAGTGATTGTTCAATGGTCATTAAATTTTGCTTCAGCCTCCTCGAATACATCTTCAATATCGCGTCCATTAATCCTTACATCAACATCTAAACCGAACTTTTCAGCACATAATGTAAGATTTCTAAAAATGACTATAAAAAAGTTTGGAACTGTATCCGTGAAACCCCATTCATAACCGTCCCGATTGGAACAGTTTTTAATCAATCGTATTTGATTATCAAGGGTTTTCATTCTAGGGCCAAACATTCTTTTGAATCTGTCGGCCTTTTCTGGGTTAATAATCTGGTTTTTAGACATTAGAAAGGCTGCCCCCAGTTCTCGTTTTGTTGAGGTGTGATTAGTCCTTCTTTACAAAGTGAATCTGTCCAATCATTCCACTCTGTTTGCTTGGCTAAAGGGTCGGCTCTTTTACCGCCCCATCTTTTGTAAAGTTCTCTGAACATTTTTACTGCTTCAGCTTTAGTCATTAGTTTTAGCCTCCTTAAGCGCTGTTCTCATTGCTTCAAGTTCTGCAATGTTTTTTTTGGTTTTTTTAATTTCTGCAAGTTGTCTTTGTAGAATGTCTTTTTGACAAATTAGTCTTTGATCAATTTCCCAAAGTGTTTTTTCTCTAAATGCGTTCATTTTTTTAAAAATAAATTTATATAAAAAAGGTGGGAGTATTTAAACTCCCCAGACCTGATATCTTTCAACTAGCTTTGGTCTAGTGTCACAGCCCTCATCAAAGATTGCCTTTAATAAGTCCATGTTGTTTTGCCATATCCTAGTATCGTTTCTTAAAGTGTTAAGTCTCTCAACATCTGCTGCGGTAACTTTTTTGTAATGCTCTTCCCTAGATGTATCAAAATTGTTGTGTTTTAGATTTTGTATTGTGTCGTCATACTCAGCTATCTTTTGGCCTAAAGTCTTGATCTTTTTGTCAGACCACTTTTCCATCTGAACAGCTAACTTAGAAAATCTGTCCCACTTTTCAACTTTCTTAGCATCTTTCTCAGCTTGTAACTTAGCTTGTCTCTCGGCTCTAGCAGCATCTTCTTTAGCTCTCTGTGCGCTTTTGCCCTCCATTTCAGCGCCGTGTCTTTCTGATCTGAATTGTGTGTACTGGGTAAGATGGCCATTAGCTGAGTTTGAACCATATCTGTAATTCCAGATCATACGAACATAAATTTCAAACTTAGTCTCTTCCCTTCGCTGCTCTATGGTCCTTTCGTCAGCGATGTAATCATAAACGTGACCATAAACACGACCTTCAATAAGGTCATTGGCGTGATTTACTCGTAAGTCTGAAGTTTTCCAGATGTATTCTTTTTTTGTATAGTGCTGTGCAATCCTTTGCTCAAGTAAAGCACAAGCTGAATCAGCCTGAGCCTGTGCATCTTTAATGATGTTTGAATAGTGTGGGTAGAATCTAGGCTCTTCCCAACCAAATACAGGAGACTCTTCTTCTAGTCTTTCTTCAGCACAGATAATGTAACGACCTGTATAAGTGTGTGGGTATCTAATACCTTCTTTTTTGTGAGTATCAACCTGTAAGTTTTTGTGGTTGCACTTGTCTTGAACCTCTTTAATGAAAGCAGTAGTAATGCTGTTTACTAAGTGCTGCTTAAGATGTTCTGGTGTTGTGAAAGTCATTTGCGAGAAAATTTAAAGGTAGGCCGCCTCCGGCCATAACATAATTATGAACCATTATGAGAAAAAGCGCAACTGTGACCATCTATAAGATTGAGTTTTATTAGAAGATTGTAATAAAAATGTCTAAGATGTTTACAAATGTAGAAGAATGATTCATAATAGAAATATGGGGGAGGCCCCTTTTTCACTCGCCCGATTTCCTGACATGAAAATCACTCTCGATCTTAACGAAGAACAGCTTGGAAACTTTGAAATGATACTACAGGAGGCTAAAGCTATGCTTCCTGATGATGACGAAGAGTTTCAAGAAGCTCACGAAGATAGCTACGCCGGTACTATCCGTGAGATTACTGAACAGGCTGCAAAGCAGACTACTGTTTTTTCTGTACTCCCTATAAAGGCTTAAAGATGTCCAAGAATGTTACCGAGTTGCCATTTGAAAATGGCGTTATTTTAAAGTCATACGACACTTTCGTTGCTGTAAAAAGGAATGACGGCAACCACGAAGTTACAGGCAAATGGCACAGCAAAACGACTTCTCGCCAGATTAATGAATTTTTTGGCGGTAAAGATAAAGCAGATAAAGCAAAAAAGATTTCACAATCTTTGCTTGATGCAATGGGTAAATTTATTGAGGCTCACAACAATGGCTAAATCAGAACAGCAAACACTTTGGGAAAAGAAAGAGGCATTTATTAATGCTGATCAAGAGTACAAGCAGCTTTGCGATAAAGTTGCCTCTATTCATAAAAATATAGATGCTACAAAAACTGCGGGCCGCGGCGCATTGCAGAACATAAAAAGATTTCTTTTATTAGAAGAACTTGCTACCAAGCAATCTTACAAATTTGAAGATGTTAGCGGCGATACTTCCGCAGAGCTAGAGGATTTAACAATGAACTGTAATGAGTGCTGGTTCTACGAGTTTAACAGCGCATCTGATTTTGCACTTGAACAGGCTTTGGAGTATTCACAAGTACCCGCAGAAATGTTCAAAAAAATTAGAAAGTACGAGGGAGACTTAAGGATTGCCATTCAATACAAAGATGATCTTAGAAAACGTCTAATGGAATCTTTCGACCTTGCTCTTAAAGAATCAAATAAAAATCACAAAAAGGAGGAAACAAAGTGAGAAATTTATTTTTGATGATTGCTGTTTCTGGGTTGTTTTATACAGCCCTTTCTGGCACTTTATACGACATGACAGTTGCAGATTGTAACGCCGGTGTTGCTGCTGCTTGTGAGGAAATAGCAAAATGATGAAATTTCAAAAGTCAGATTCAAAGGCTGAGATATTATTTCAAGGCTTTGTAATGCTTTTCCAAACACAGCTAACCAACCAAAAAGAAATAACCAGACATCAAGACGATCTGGTAAATATGGTTACTTTAATGCTTATGGACCCAGACATTACACAAGAGGTTGCACAATCAGCCGTTGATAGGGCCATCAAAGCCATTACATTGGAGAAACTTTATGATCAGTAAAACAGAACCTAATGACGGAACTATGGACGTTAAGGTAGGCGATCTTATCGGTAGAACTTGTATTAGAGATTGTGATGACGAACACTTTGTCTTTTGCGGGATTATGCCGCTTAAAGGAGAAAAAATACCTCGGATAATTCTTATGCGGAAACTACCCGGTAAAGTATCTCCGGCAATTTTCGTTGATTGGGATAGCTTCGGAGAAAACTACATTATTTCCACCGAGATACCAAAGGTAAAAGTTGCCTACAAAACAGCGAAAAGAAATGTATAACTCATTTTGTCTTTCGCTACTGGTCATTGCAGCTTACTTAAATTTGTATTTGACCATAAAAAAAACCCGCAAGGGCCACCCCTGACCTTTGCGAGTTCTAACTCCAAGCCGCACTACAACGGCACTTCTATTCTACTCATGAATTATAACGAACAGATAAAAACATTAGAAACAGCCATATTACATGGCGGTGGTTTCTACAGCAAACTTGCTCACGCTGCACTTTCAGCAGACCCAGATAATCGCGCTTTAATTTTCAAAACTTGGCCACGATTAGAAACTGTCTACGGACCACTTGGGCCGTTTCAACATAGCACCCCAGATTTGAGGTTAATTAAATGATTATCCATGAAGTAAAACCAGTTTCAGTTGATTTTGCTAGTTATCAGGCAGACCCAGCTTATAGCGCATCTGACTTGAAAAAATTGCTATCACAATGTCCAAAGGCTTTATGGCATAGCAAACATAATGAACTTGCACCGCCAAAGTTACCGACCCCGGCGATGAAACTAGGGAGCATGATTCACAAAAAAGTTCTCGAGCCTGACGACTTTCATAAAGAGTACGTTGTACTTGAGGAAAAGCGCACTAAAGAGGGCAAAAAACTTGCCCTTGAGTATGAGCAAAAAGGCTTGACTACTTACACCCCAGCGGACGCAAAAGTTATTGACGATATGACTTTAGCAATCTGCCAGCACCCCGAAGCTCACGCACTTTTAGATAAAGGTCAATCTGAACAATCTTTTTGGTGGACACATAGTTCAACTGGTCTTGATTGCAAATGTCGTTGCGACAAAATCCACAACGATACAATAGTTGATCTTAAAACTTGTGGCGAGGGCGGCGCATCGGCAAAGGCTTTTACATCTTCAATTATGAAATTTATGTATCATGTCCAAGCCGCGCATTATTTACAAGGTACTGGGGCTGACCGCTTCATCTTTGTAGCAATAGAAAAAGTTTTCCCTTACAACATAGGGGTCTACGAATTAAATAACGATTTTATCGACTTAGGTTATGAACTCCAAGAAAAGGCACTTTTTGAAATTTCTGAAGCAAACCAAAGTGGAATCTGGAAAGGTTACACGGACGCTGACGGAATCCAAACCCTCGAACCACCGCATTGGGCAATCAACAATGACTGAAACTATTACTCCAACTTTTTGCGTTGAGCAAATTACTCCTGATTTTGCTGAACGTGTTTTAGAAACAAAAAACAAAAAAAATAGAACCGTAAAACCGGCTAATTTGAAAAGGCTCATTAGCTCTATTGATAATGGAGAGTGGACCCTAACTAATCAGGGTATCGCCTTTGACAAAGACGGTAATTTATTGGACGGTCAACATAGACTTTTAGCGATTGTGAAAACTGGTAAAACATTACCAATTATGGTTGCTAGAAATATGGACCCGAAAATATTTAATTGTGTAGATACTGGTTCAGCAAGGACCGCAGCAGATGGCCTTTACATTAAAGGTAGCGCAGCATCAAAACATCTTGCAGCCGGTATCAAGGTTTATCTTTTGTATCATACATACCCAAAGGGTACTTGGCGCAATGTTGTAGTCCCGACTCATGTTGAAATACATAACGAGTACGAAAGGCAAAAATCAGATTGGGACAAGATCATACATGAAATGGGTATCTACCATAGAAAGTTTCATTGTTTCAACTTAAGTGTTGGTGTACCTTTCTATAAATTAGTTTTGGAAAAAAATTATTCAGAGCAAATTTTATCTGACTTTTTTACTCAGTTTTCTGAGGGTACAAATTTAGATATAGATAATCCAATACTTTCATTTAGAAATCAAATGATGCAAAAAGGATTTAGAGTTAGAGGCTCTTTTTACCAAAGATACCAGTTGAACGCTTTCATTAGATTATTCAACTACTACATTAACGGAACCAAAAAAACTAGGTTTATGGCCCCACCATCTGATTTGGCAGATGTTTTATTAATCCAAAACCCAACACTAGAACAAACGGGAGGAAATTTCTAATGAAAAAACCAAACCTAAAAGGTGTTATACAACCCGAGGACGTTTACAAAAAAGGTAAATACAGTTATGTCTCATGGGCTAGGACTTCTGAATACCTTAACGAACTAGCGCCCGGGTGGGACTTTCATCTTGAATTACCACCTACCGTAGAATCTACCGGGGTAGTTTGGCCTGCACCAAACGGCTCAGGTTATCTCATGGGATATTTTACAGACCCGGAGGGAAAGAAAGGCGCAGTTTATCCGTACTCCATTATGGATAACAGAAATGAACCAATACCACTTGCAAAGATTTCAGCAAGGGACGTAACAGACTCACACCGCCGGGGGTTCTGTTTCTGTGCAGCCAAAGAATTTAACTTAGGCTCAGAACTTTGGACCGGTAACGAAATTATTAAAGCAAAAGATTCAACACCTACAAAACGTGGTGGTGCAGAACCCAAACAAAACATAGCCGTATTGGCCCGGGACGCTATCGTAAAGTCAACAACTGACCAACAATTAGATTCACATTTTAATACGCTTGCAGCAAGGCTAAGCGAGGGGAAAATAAGCCAAGATCAATATAATAAACTTATAGACCTTATCAAAGCTAGGAGGAAAGCATTAACAGCATGAACACCACCGAGACTCAATTTCTAACCACCGAGCAAGTAGCGGAAAGATATGGGCTAAGTCCCGCCACTATCAAAGATTGGAGGGCAAAAAAATTTGGTCCACCCTACTACACCCTCGAAAGGTACGCGGTTTCTTGGGGTACTCCCCGGGTCCGCTACGACTTACACAAACTTCTCGCATGGGAAGAATCAAACAACATAACCCCTATTCAAAGTTTTTAAAAATTATGGCTAACTCCGCTTTCAATGCTCGATTCAGAGTAGTAGACAACAACAGCAGCAACCAAAATGCACCCGAGAAAAATTTAATTATTGATTTCGACAAAGAAAATGCAAAAAAAGCTGCAATGTGGTTAATGCAAGAAGTTGATAAAGTTGATGAAAATAATACAACAATCCGTGTCTATACGGATAAAAGTAGTTATGATGAGGTGCCCGGTTTTTCTCTCTGGGGCGGTATGTGG
>TARA_B100000963_G_scaffold283208_1_pt1 | contig 12393 bp, 17 predicted proteins | sample TARA_B100000963 | Tara Oceans TARA_B100000963 (sample SAMEA2622097) | marine metagenome | biome: marine biome (ENVO:00000447); feature: surface water layer (ENVO:00002042); material: "saline water (ENVO:00002010), including plankton (ENVO:xxxxxxxx)" | depth 5 m | reverse complement strand
ATTACATCTTTATCCTTAAACAGCATTGAATCTGCTAGGACATCAGTTGAACTCACTCTTGAGTTCTTTTTAAGTTTATCCATTACTCCCATTAGTATTTCCTCCTTTCAGGTTTTAATTGCATGGTTTTTTCTTTTTTCCTCCAACGAGCAACTGCTTCTTTGTGCTTGCGTTGTCTCTTTGCTGAGGGTTTTTCATAGAATTCTCTTTTACGAACTTCCTGGACTATTCCAGCTCGTTCACAAGATTTTTTAAATTTTCTCAGAGCAACATCAAATGGCATTGGTTTTGCCGGACGTTTATCTCTGGGATGCCTCTTACGAGGTCTTAAATCTACACTTGGCATATATTCACTCCTATATTTTTCATAAGTATATCTATTATAACATAAAATCAGTTAATTGTAAACTGTTTTTTTCATATTCGTATGTTCTTTTTTTATTGTCGATTAGTAGATATGGTGTATCAATTAAATCTACTTTATTGTCAAAGTAAGCTAATAGATTTTCAACCATATCTTCAGCTGTTTTTACTGGTACGTTTTGACATATGTGATTAATATCTTTGCTTACTAAGTTCATATCTTCAGGTAAGTACATTATTCTCATTGACTCTCGTACTGTTAAATATCTATCTTCGTATGGATGGCATGTTTGAACTGGTAAATGACCTACAAAAGCTCCAATATAATTCTTTGGCCAGGTTGTAGTTCTTCTCATTACATTTCCACCTGACTTTATTTTTTTATTCATTCTATCTATAATATTATAATGTCTTTCATGTCCTTGTTCTTTTAACCATGGTAAAAGGTTATCGTATGAATCATTATCTTCTATATAATCAAAACAATTATTTGAATGTTCCAAAGTATCATAAAATTCTTTATGTGATATGCCACCATGAAGCTCTTCTAGTATGTATCTATAGAAGGGCAAATCTGATGGAGTATGTTGATTTGGCATATAATTCATTGGATCGGCTTCAGATCGAGGCCCAGAGGTGATTACTGATTCAATTCTTTCGTTAGGCCAACGGTTTACATAGGGTAAAAGTGGTGCTTTATCGCCCTTAAAAAAGAAATAAAATGTTCTATCTCTTATTTGCGAGTACCCTTGTACTAAGGATTTTGTCTTTAATAATACAAAACTATAACCATATTGTTCAGCTATTTTTCTTAGTTTCTCTACTACAGGTACACCAGTTTTTTGAGCTAACCTTGGAGCGTTCTCACCCCAGAATACTTTAGGTTCTATTTTATCTAAAACAAAATGTGCTGTTTCATACATCCAATTATTACATTCTTTATCAGCTGATGAGTGTGTTGATAAAGTAGATAAACCTGCACATGGACAAACTGTATTAACCATCTCAACTTTCTTTGGTTTATGATTTGGTGTTTCATCTAATTTTACATAATCACCTTGCCAACCTTTTTCCCTGAGATAATTTGTATAGTGCGAATCATTTGGTTCAAAATCTGAGTATGATAAAACTTCCTCTGGCATTTGACCATTTAGTTTATTCATGATTGCAATACTTTCACCACCAATCAGTGGTACGATACTACTGTATTTCATCCATCACCTTTGTTAACATTCTTGTTTGCCTTGCCACATCATCATAGTGTAGTGGTATACATGTTGCTAGTAATAATAATCCACCCATAAGTATTTCATTTTTTGGTAAGTCATATTCATCTAACTTTTTAACAAATAACTCTTTTACATATTCATTATGTGGAACATCAGCAACAATAGCATTATATCCATAATAACAATCATGAGCTAACTTGGCCCAGTCATAAATGTTATCACCCATTGTTCCATGCCAATTACCATACTTTCCTCTTGGGTCTAATAGTTTAAATTGGTCTGTTTGTTGATTATATAAAATATTTGCTAAATGTAAATCACCATGCATTCCATCTATTGGTGATGTTTGTCTGTAAATGTAATCTGCCATTTGATGTAAATTAGCTATCTTCCAAGCTTCTACAACATTATAAAATTCATGACTTAATCTTTCAGTGGTTTTATCTACCCACATCATTTTTGCATTCTCACTAAAACTATCAATTAAACCTTCTTCCTCAATTGGATTACTAAAATAATTTATTTTGATTTTAAATATTCTATCCATGACATAATCCCAATGAGACTCAGGCATATTTTCATATAACATTAAATCACTGAGTAATGTACCACTTTCATATGACATAATTAATTGAGTTCTATGATTTAATATTCTTGGTACAAACATTGATTGCTCATCGTTTAAACATGCATACCAATGCTTTTCGTTTTGTAATGTTTTTCTTGAATGCTCATCGTGGTAATCTGGTAATTTTGTAATGGTTCCAATCTCTGGATTAAACTTCAAATTATTGAAAGCTCTTGCTTTTCTATTTAATAGCGATGCACAGGTTTTATAGTATGTTGGCAGGTCACCTATGTCGTACCATTCCTTAGTAATACATTGGCGAAAATTTCCATAGAGTTCTAGTGCACCTGATATATCGTAGTCCTTACTTTGATTGAAAGCCTGCTTTGCTCTTATACCTTCGCTAAATGAATATAGGCCAACTAAAGCATTTGCATTTGGTATTGGCTTTTCTGGTTTATTATAATATTTGGTACCATCCCACATACACCAGGCTGATTGATTATCAACTTCTTTTGTAAGTAAAAAATTTGTACCCAAAGGCATATCCTTTTCTAATATAATAGCATCACCTAACCAAACTACAACTGGTTTCAAAGGATTTGTTAAAGCATTCATACCTATGGATATAGCATCCCTGGGACCATCAAAAGATGGTTGATTAGCAAACCTTACCTTTGGATGTTTCACAGCACAGTATTCTCTGATGTCTGAATACTTACCATCCACAACTACTATTTCGTCAACGCTGCCATTGACTGCCTCTATGATGTAATCAAGGCAAGGTTTACCATTTACACGTACCATCACTTTCGACGTGCCAGACGATAGAGGTCTTAGGCGTGTTGCAGCACCTGCTGCTGGTATAATTAAATTGAATCCATTTTCTTTGTCCATGTGACAAATTCCTCCAAGTTCATTGCTTTATCATCTACGTAGTAAGTTGAAGCATAAGGTTTACCCCATATTAATTCATCATAAGGTACATCATATCTTTCCAACCAATCGGTTGTTATCTTACCTACATCTTCTATGATTTTCTCTATGTCGCCATTATGAGTTAACATTCTTCTGGCGGTTAATAAAATAATGTGGTATCCTTGCCTTTTTAAAATACGCATACCATGAATTATTTTATTATTTGGTAAAGCATTACCATATTTTAATTTAGTATCTGTATAATTATGATTTGTAAAACAAATAGTATCATCTATATCTATGACTATACTTTTTTTCTTATCCAAAAAAATCCTCCAAGCTTGTTGTGTTTAAATCTTTAATCTTAGTATGTACAATTCTTTTCTTCTTTTCGAAATAACTTAATTGTTGTTCTATAACTTCTTTTGCTCCAAATGCTGGTATATGATTGTTAAAAATATCTATGAAAGTATCTATAGAACTTATTCCGAAGCATTTTTCAAGCAATTGGGTCACTGACATTTTGTCTGTTTGCTTTCCAACAGTCTCTATATGTTTTAACATAGGTGGTATCACATTAGATGCGTCAGCTTCCTGTCTGAGAAACTGAATACCCGCTTCTAAATAATCATTATACATAGCTTCATCATTTGATAATTCATGTATTTTATCTTTTGTCTCATTTAAATCTTCTCTATTGGACCATATTGCTATTGGATTAGATATGAAAGTAGAGCCATCTTCTGCTACGTTATTCATTCCATAATCCCAATCAAATACAGGAACTGTACCAACTGCAATTATTTCCATTTGAGCATACTCAAACCTATCGCCATAGTTATGTCTTTCCTTTGGAAGATTATATCCACTATAACCAAACATAGAGTTTGATATTAGATTCATACCATCTTCATATTCATAAGGTCCAAAGCTTTGACATATATCACTATCATAATCATATCCTTCAAACTTATCTTGCCAACTTGTAATATCAATAATATCAAACTTAGCACCAATAGACCTTTCAATACCATGAATAGAATAATGGAAATCTTTATCTAAGTTAAACATATCAACCATTCTTTTTGGGTCTTTCATAGTTGTCCAACGACTTGCGTATATACAACTTCTTCTTTTGTCTTTAAATGGAACCCAATACTTTTCGTAATCAGAAACAGTAAATGGTAATTTCATACGAGCAATCCTTTCACCAAGTTTCTTATCAGTGAGAATACTTGAGATATCTTTTGCGTATGATGTTTCTGTAGAGAAGTTAAATATGATATCACATGCGTTTGCAATAGGAATATGCATTGGTATCCTATCAAAGTTCATTCTTTTAATCTCATGCATCATACCAACAAGAATTGGTTTCCTTATTTTAAGAACTAAATCCTCGAAAAAACTTCTAACTGTTGTTTGTTTATGTAATGGACTTGGATACGAGTTAAGCATAACAATATCATAATTGTCATTTAACTTCTTTGCTACCTCTGGTATTTCTTCAGCTTTGAATGATATGGAATCTTTTATATGACCACCTGAGCGAGTAAATCCACGTTCTTGTAAATCATATATGTCTACATCATCTGGCATATATCTTTGGAATTCATATCCAAACTTTTCCACTCCGCAGCCATCAAGACCTTTACCAAATACTATTGCAATTTTCATAATTAGTTATATTATATCATAAAATCAGTGATTTGTACACTGTTATTTTCTAAATCTTTCAAATGTTTAGGTACACCTGTCGGTTGTACTTTGAGATTAATCTTACGATCGTGTGTTTTATCCTTCATATTTACTAACTTAATATGTTTAGGATATAGTTTATTGAGTTCGTATGCTGCTTCTTGCATGACGTCCGCGTGACGTGCGGATGCGTTGCCACCTTCTTTTTCTTTACCAATAACCAACTGCCATTTAGTTATATAAAAATTATTAAATCCTTTATTAATAGCACCACAAAATGCTGCAACATCTTCATAATATCTTACTTTTGTATAACCTAAATCATCGGCCGAAAGTTTCTCTAAATTTATAAATGAACTAAAAGCTCCCCAACGATTTAATCCTATTGGAAATATATCCTTTCCTTTCACAAAAGTTGCTGTAGCTATTACACCAAATGGCATATCATTTAGTAATCCAATGGAATAATTAATTAAATCATAGAACGATTCTTCAGATAGTTCCTTTTCTTTTATTACATAATCTTTCTCATCAGTAATATGACAAGGTACTATTTTTATATCATCATCCATCATCCAAATCTTTTGATTTTCAAACATCCAATGTCTGCATATCGCATCTCTTTTTTCTGGAATGCCAGAGTCTTTAGGCACATCAATAAGAACTAAATTTACACCAGGATAATCCACTGTAATATTTTTATATCGTTCCATTTCAGATACATCTCTTCTGATACAAACGTAAACTCTTTTATAGAAACTTTCTGGAATCCATCCATTTTCTAATACATCGAGTTTACCCTCGGGTCTTCCATAAGTTGGTATAACTATCTTCATAAAATATATTCTACTAATAATGTTCTAAATAATAATACAACACCTGCTGCATTTAGTAATATTAATGCTCTGTCTTTCCATAAGAAACTTACTATTAACCATAAGCTAACTCCAATAAATGAAAAAACAACATCATACATTGCAAATTCTGGTATACCTCTCATTGATATACCACACAATACAAATATTGATGCCACCCATTTAATATACCAATCAACTGTATATTTTGGTGTAGCACTTTTATATATACGTTTAGAATTCTTTAATTCTTTTGGGTCAAACTTCTGCGAACTCATATTCCACTCCTGCTTCTTTAAATATTTCACCGGTATTTTCTACCGCACTTTTCCATCTTTCTGGAGTATCACTTGACAGAGCTACTACTTTTGATACACCAGCTTGTATAATACCTAAAGCACATTGGCCACAAACTGGTAATCCTCGAATATACATTGTCGAATCTTTTAGTGATATACCATTTTCAGCTGCGTTATAAATGCAATTCATTTCTGCGTGTACAACATACTTATATTTTTCTTCTCTATTATTTAGTCTATCTTTATTATCTTCAATACCTTTTGGAAATCCATTATAACCGGTAGCTAATATTTTTCTATTTCTTACAGCAATTGCACCAATTTGTCTGCTTGGGTCCTTTGACCAAGTGGATATTTCTTTTGCGATGTCTAAAAATCTACCATCCCATTTATCCATAAAGCATACTCCACTTCATAAGCTTTTCTTTTTTGACTTTCATTCTATCTTCTATTTGTTTTTCAGTCACTATACCACTTATTTTTAAAACTTCTATTAGTGCTAATACATCTCCAACTTCATCTTGCAATTGTCTTTCATATTTAGTATCACCACCACTTCTTATCATCTTACTACAAGCCTGTGTTAATTCACCACATTCTTCCATAAGAATTACTAAAGCTTCTTCTCTTTGTGTCATATTATTTTCTATTTTTACTTCCTCTTTTTGTTCTACAGAATTCCACATTTCTGTAGGTATTGGATATCCAACATGATTATTCATATTTCTTTATGTTGTATTTCATTCATTAATTTTTTAACTTGGTTTAATGTTTTAAAATAATGATTTGTAATTTTTACGTTATACCATACTCCTTGTTTTTGTACAGCTTTGGTAGTGTCCTCTAATATATAATATGGATAACCTAATATTGTATCTTTAAAAATTCTATATTGTTTCCCATCATACACGTTCTTCATATTTAGCGTTACCTCTTAAAGCAAAGTATAACCCACCAAAATATAAACTAACATGTAAATAATCTTTGTAAATTACATCCCATAAACTTGTTGGACTCATCAGCCATATAACACCTGTGACTACACAAGCCATTGTTATACCACTAAATCTAGTTATTAAATCACCAAACTCTTGTGTTAGCCATTTAAATCTTGGACTGTATCTTCCTATCCTTGAAATAAAGAAATGTCTATGTTGCCATGGTATCAAACCTAATAGTCCACCTACTAGTATTCCAATTGCTGCTCCTATTTCTCCATAAGTCACAAACCACCAAACAATATATGGTAGTCCCCATGCTTCTGCTACTGCACCATCGACTGGTAGTTTACTCAAACCTTGTTGCATAAACATTGCTGCCAATGGAATTCTTAATCCGAATGTTGCGATCGGTGCGCCTATTTTTGGTATCATTTTACTAAATCAAAGTGCCTCTCATACACGTGTAAATTTTGAACTTGCCAATGGATTTTACCACCAGCTTTTAATGGATGACCATTATAATATAAATCACCTTCAAGTTTATTTAAAACATGCCTTTGCCAGGCATAATCATTTTTATAACCAAATACCACATCATTACTTCTCATTTGAACTACACAATGTAATCTATCATCTCGAATATAATAAGTCACAGCATTAGTACATATAAAATCATTCTTACCATTTTCTTTATACTCATGCCAGATACTTGGCCTTTGGTAAATCATTGATGCTCTACGTGAATCTCTATTATCACTTAACTCTTTTAAAACTTTTTCATATTGTTTAAAATACTTTTTACTATGGATAAGTAAACCATAGTTGGAGTTAATCTCACCATGTTCGTTAGCTGAATATTCCCAGGCCTGTGGAGCTCTTTGTGATTTCCTTGTACCCCATATATCTTTTACGTTTGTTGACATTGAGTTATACCAATTCAATTCATCTTCTACATATTGTTGATTAACTTCACCAAATATAGATACTTCATCAGCTTCAAAAGATGCACCAAGCAACTCGATTGTTTTCATTCCAGTTTTATCAGTTGTAAAGTTTTCTTTTTCTAACTCACTGATAAAATGTTTTCTTATATCAGCTACTTTCATCATTATCTATTGGTTGGTTAAACATATCTCTGTTAGGGTCTTGGCCTTCCATTTTGCCACGAATATATGCAACACAAAAGGATGCATAATTAATTAAATCTTTATATGAATCTTCAAGGGATTCAAAGTTTGGGTCTTTGCCAGACTCAAGGAGCGATGTTGCTCGGATTAGTTTACCAAGACATGCATCATGTAAAGTATCAATACCTCTACGATAGTGCATCGCTTGAGTTATTGTACTCTTATCACTTTGGTAATCTTGGGATTTTTTAGCTTGTAGTTCTGCACATTCTTGCAGGACTTTCATACTTTCTTTCATAATTTACTCCATAATTATCTATTATATCACATTTCATTGCAAATGTAAACCTTTAAATGTTATTTCTAAAAACAAATTCAATTGCTCGTTCAGCTTCTTTTTCAATATCTCTTTTTGCATACCAATTGCCTGTGTCAGCATCCAACTGCCTGCATAAGTATTCAATCTCTTTTGCTGTGATTGGATATCCTTTGGCCATTGCGTTACCAGCAGTGCTTACCATTATTTGATATAGTTTTGCATACCAACCAGTATCAGATATAGATTTATATTCATTAATTTGTTTACGATTAACAAAAGGACAATCATCATAACCTGTCCATTTGAAATCTGTATTATTAAGTTGGTTCTTCCTATGTTCGATTAATCCTTTTTGAATTGCATCAGGTAATCTATTGAAAAAGCCTTCTTGTCTATTTACGTATGGATGTTTTGCCATTAATTCTATTGGGTCCATTTGTTTACCTTCATGAGTAAAGATAAAATTAAATGCATCATGATATTGATTAGGAATATAATACATACGAGATAAATCTTTTGTTTGTGCATCAGATACTTCCAGGAACTCTTTATTTAAAGCATACCAAAACTTTTTGATATCATCTTTGAGAACTGGATATTTTAAATCAAATACTAAACGAAACTTTGGTGACTCTTTTGTTGATGATGCAGTTGAATAACAAACATACTTATAATTAGGATAAGTTCTTTCGATTGTTCTTATATCGCCTTTAAAATCATCCACATCCAAAGCTGCCCAGCCACCCCAACCAACAACATTATCGTTTGCTCTAGTTGTATTTGGTTCATATGTGGCAGGTGATATGAGAGGAGCTTCCTTCTTTGTAGGATACTTATCATCACTAGCTAACTTATATAACACACCAGCAAACTCATCAAAAGAAGTATAATCCATTCTCTTATGAGTTTTATTATCGTATATGTTATCAAATATTGTTAAACTTACCATGATTTCCTAAATGGTTAGGTGCCTCCCAATCTTCTGGTTTTGCTAAGTCAGGCACACCTAATGGATTTGGCCTTCCTTCTTTTATTCCAACATATTTATCCATGTTAGCTCTTAGTACTTCGTCCCAAGCTTTGTATGGGTCAACACCATAAGCATCGAGTGTACCAATAGCAACAACACATAAATCAATTAATCCATCCACAATCTCTTCAGCATCTTTACGTTGATATGCTGCTTGAGTTTCATCTAACTCTTCTTGTAAGAACTCAATTCTAAATTTTAAGAATTCTCTTAATTTATCAGGATTGTTTTCTACCCATTCACGAGTTTGATATTTTGTTTGCATGGTATGGATATCATTTACCCAGTCTTTGCTCATACTATTATATCCTTTTTAGGTGTCATAATTCTTGCGCCTTTACCTGTGACTTGGTCAACTAAAGATTGTAAAGGTTCAACAACGAACATAACAAATTTCTTATCAATCACCACACCATCCTTTGCTTTCGTATATGGCATAAAAGGAATAAATCCAATCTTACCAGGTTCTGGAGCAAATAAAGCATGGCCATCTTGAATTGTAATAGTGTTTTGACCTTCGGAAACTTTACCGATGACCTCTTCGCCATTACTTAATCTTACTAATTTATAATCCATATTTTTTCCTCATTTGGTATATTATAACACATTTCTGTGAAAATGTAAATAGTTATTTAATTTTTTTATTACATCTAATTCTGTTTGTGGATTATTCCACATTCTATTTAATCTACTAGGATGTGGTATTTTACAATGCCTTACACCTAACTTGTTTAAATAATCTGAAGCCACGTTACCCAACGCAACTATGTGAGAGTATTTATACGACTGTTCTACGGTAAATATTACCTCATCATCTAGATTATAGATGTTAGTCCAATCGTAATCTTCTTTTATCCAACCACTAACTCGATTCCAAGTTGTTGATTTGGATTTATCTACTAAACCTGGTTTCTGTCCAACAACTAATATATTAGCCAAAGAAATCCTCCAAGTTTGCAACTTCCTCATGATTCCAACCAACAGCCTGCAGTACAGGTTCGATTGGGTCAAGGAATGTTTTTTGAAATTGCATGTCATGGTCAATGTACTGATGCAGTTTGAATTCTTCTGGTAGGTAATCAATAAAGCCAATAACGTTTTCTCGCATAGGATTTGCTTTACGTAAATATATAAACTTAATCTTATCACCATTCTTTATGTGTTGGTATTTCTTTCCAAGTGAAAGGTTATCTATACGATTGTTGTAAAGCAATGCTGCTCGTACGTGCATAGGCGTACCCTTCTTATAGATTTGGCTATGGTCTTTGAACTCACGAACTTTCGTAACTCCACGAGGGAATGCAATTTCATGTGGGTCCAATGTTTTAAAATGATTTTTAAATTTTTCGATAGCCGCCTGAGTTTCCTTTTCATCTTTTTGAATGATTACCTTGAACAAAGCTTTAAGTGCATCTCGGCATGGTTCAGGTGTACTAGATTTGATTGCTTCAATACCCATGATTTTTAATTTAGGCCTTTTATATCTTACACCCTCGTTGTCATGCATGTTTAAGATGTAGCGTTTTTTAGCTGTCCATATAGCACGATCAGCAATTGCTTCCCTTTTCATAACCATGCGATTAGATACACCACCTAATATTTCATATAGCTTTTCATAAGATTTAGCCAGTTCAGGCTCAAGCATATCATTAGCAACTTTATCCAGGAAGTCAATAGGACTCTCAGGATTAAATTTAGATACTATATCATCTAAGCATACATACAAACTATCGGTGTCGATTGCAACGATATAGTCTTTTCTTGAAGTCGTTTTGAGCACTCGATTAAGGTAGGTGTTAAGTGCATATTCGGCCCATCGAATTGTAAGTTGTCCGGTGAGGGTAATGGCCTCGGCGATACGTTGGTCAAAGAATCTAAAATAGCGATTCCCCAAAGCACCATAAAGAGAATTAAGAAGAATTTTAATAGCCACCTGACGATTCTCTGCGATTGCCACATTTCTTTCAATTTGGTAAAGTTTTTGTTTGTCATCTTTATCAACCTTTTCTTTTTCTTTTTGAGCAGCAATCATTTCCTTTTTGATTCCTACCCTTTCATTATACATTTCATCAATAATCATTGGAATGATTCCAACTTTCTTGGTACTAAAATGTTGGCCATTTGCTGCAACTGCTTCACCTTCTGGAGATGGAAACCTTTCGCCTGTTGCCAACATATCTTCTATATCGACTTTACTTACTACACCATTCAATATTGTCTCGGGCGACATATTGTATTGCATAATAATAGAAGGATATAGAGAATTCAAATCAAAACTGACTATATTATTATGTATACCAATTTGTGGTTCTTTTACAAAACCACCGGGATAAAATGTTTTAGTTTTATCTTCACCAAATGGTATAACAATTTTATGTTCATACAGTTTTCTAAATATAATCGTATCCCATATTGCTGTGGTGCCAAAGGTGTCATTATAGTTAACACCACCTTTGTATGCCATAGTTAAACAAAGAGTAATCAAACCCAGTTTATCTTCGATCCTGTCAACCAACTCAACGTCCTTTATATTATAGTCAATAAATTTTTGGAAGTTATGTTGATATAAAGTATGCAAAGAACCATACTCTTCGTAGGATAGCTTTTTCTCACCAAGTACGACGTGAGCAATGTTATCCAATTTATAAGATTCTTGAGGACCATAAGAATATCCAAACTTTTTAAATAAGTCAAGGTAATCCAATTGTGATATACCTTTAAGTTCATAAGATGTTTGTGTCCTACCCATTGTTGTAATATCTCTACGTTCAATCATACCCCATGGTGATAGCCTTTTAACGTATGGCTCACCGAGAAGTTTGTGGATTCTATTTACAAGATATGGAATATCAAAGAACCTAGTATTCCAACCGGTCACTACATCAGGTGAGTGAGATACAGAGGACCAATGTGTTATGAAGTTGACCAAGAGGTCAGCCTCGGTATCGCAATGCTTATACACTACCCGGTTGGTTTTCATTACTGATTTGTTTGTGTCATAGGTGCCGAGACCCCACACATAATAAGTGTTGTCGATATTATTTTTAATC
>TARA_B100000963_G_scaffold356880_1_pt1 | contig 12417 bp, 7 predicted proteins | sample TARA_B100000963 | Tara Oceans TARA_B100000963 (sample SAMEA2622097) | marine metagenome | biome: marine biome (ENVO:00000447); feature: surface water layer (ENVO:00002042); material: "saline water (ENVO:00002010), including plankton (ENVO:xxxxxxxx)" | depth 5 m | reverse complement strand
GGCTGTGGTCACTCTCGCCGTGGTCGTCGTGAGAAGCGTGGCCATGACCGTTGTGGCCGTGACTATCTCCCTCCAGTTGAGCCATCAAGGTTTCTCTCTCTGCTAAGAGATGACCTTTCTCGTATAAAATTTCTCGCTCAACCTTTGCAATCTTGTCCTCTATTTCTACCAGTGCTTCAGCGATGCCCTCTGCCGTTACAATGCCTAGAGCATTCATCGGCGTAATCAAGTTGTAGTTGGCCAAACCAAACTCACCATCATTCCCGGGATATCGGGCTGTCCAGTCAAACTGCTTTGCATAGAGCTCCACTCGAAGAGCATCGTCAGAGGCTTCGTCTGTCATTTGGTTCCAAGTACGTAAGCCAAATGCAATGATTACAGCCAGAACGACCGAAGGAATGACTGTCCAGACCAGTTCAAGTCGATTATCATGCGCAAAAAAGCGTGCCTTTCGTTCAGGACGGTAATAGTACTTCGCGGCAAACCAAAAAAGCAATGTATTTACGATGAAGAACACCGTAAATATGATTGCCATATTGAAATTCATCAAACGGTCAACAGCAATACCATGCTCAGAGGCCGGCGGTGTGCCATAAGACCCGTAACGTGCAAGCAAGAAAATAAATGAAGAATAAAAGACAGCCATAAAAGCCAGGAATGCCCCACCATTCAATCGATTATCTGCTTCTGATATATCCTCTTCGCGCTTTCCTCTCAACTTGATTGAAAGCTGATAAACTTTGGATAGCTGGACCGCAGCCACCAAGCCTAAAACAATAACAAGTAGAATGAGCAATTTCATTTCAGAGGGGGGTTACTGTAATCAGTAGTGGAGGTCTTTAGATTCTTGAAGCATCGGGTGATTTTTCGGAATTAGTGGGGCTTTGCTCAGAGCAGACAATGTCCTGTTTAGATATAAACCCATAAAACCTAAAAATAATGCAATTTCAAAAATACCGAATTCATTGTGGTCGAACATCGTGCCGGGTATGACAAGCAGATAAACATCCGCGAAATGCCCAATAAAGATGAGCAATCCAACAGGAATGATGAAGTTGGCATTCCGCTTCGTATCGCGCGGTAAAAGTGTGTAAAACGGCACAGCGAAGTTGATGAAGAACGTTAGCATAAATGGGACCCGATAGTCTGAGAAGAAACGCTGCGTGTAATACGTAACTTCCTCCGGAATGTTGGCATACCAGATCAACAGGAACTGACTTACCCAGAGGTAGCTCCAAAGCATGGAGATGGCGAACATCCATTTTGAAATATCGTGCATGTGGCTGGATGACACCTCCTGGTAATAACCATTACTACGTAGCCAAATCAACCCTAGGTTGAGCATAATCATAAAGCTCACCCACATGCCAGAAAATAGATACCACCCAAACAAAGTCGAGAACCAGTGAACATCAATGGACATAATCCAGTCCCAAGACAGCATTGAGCTAAACACCGCAAAAAAGACCAAAAACAGAGCGCTCCTACGAAATTGCTTGAAGTGCAGGCCTAGGCTCGGCTGCTCGTCTTCGAGTAACGACCATCTGCGGAATAAACGCGCGAAAATTAAAAAGGTCGCTATATATACCAATGTACGAATCCAAAAAAACCAAGTGTTGAAGTATGCTGCTTTCCCTGCAATGATGTAATCATAATTCGGATTAGCTACAGCCCCTTCGATCATTTCATCTGTGTATTGGGTCTGCCCTGCCTCGATAATCATGTACTCATGATACAGAGTCGTATCCATCCAATGATACAAATGGTGCGCATGAAAGAAATGGCCTGCAGCCAAAACGATGACAATCACCAAGGCACCGATGGGCAAAAAATGCCACATGGCTTCGAACGTACGTTTGATGACAGCCGACCACGACGCTTCAACTGCATAATTCAAGGCATAAAAGAAAAGGGCTGTCAATGAAATCGAAAACCAAAAAAATCCGTTGATGAGCACATTGGCCCACCAGCGCTGGTGGTGTGCCGAACCATCAGTCAAAAAGCCTGCGATAAGGGCAATAAAACCAATGCCCATGAGCACTTGGGTAACCAATTTCGTTCGTCCTTCGAATTTGAATTCCATCATCAGTTGTTCATTGCCATGGCATCTGCCGATTCAGCAGGTACTGGTTTTACCACATTGCCCTTTTCATCAAACTCCGGCATTTCCCCTCCGTTTTGAAGAACTTTTATGTATTCGATCACTAGCCACCGATCCTTCTGTGAGAGCTGTGACGCATGTGAACCCATAAGACCCTTGCCGTATGTCAAGGTGTGATACATCTTGCCTTCAGGTAAATCTTTTAGTTTATCGCTATAGCTTGGGATTCCTTGGATATGTCCGTTACGACTGAGCGCTCCATTTCCCTTCCCCTCTTCACCATGGCACTGCGTGCACATCGACGTATAAATCTCCTGGCCAGCTTCGATTTCAGCTTTGCCCACATCCACAAGTGGCGACAATAGGTTTGCTCCGGCGTCTTCGTATCCCTCTACTGTATTTGGATATGCATATGGCAAGGAAAACGCCATCGCTTCTGGGTTAAATGGAATCGTTCCCGCAACCGGCTTTCGCGCAGACTGAACCAGACGCTGAGCCGTGGCCACATCCTCACCCACCTGATATGGGTCTTGGCCGTAATCCACGTATGCTTCGACCGCAGGCGAACGATACATATCGGGCATGTATTCCAAACCAGGGCTATCCGGGTTAGTAACACAACCAGTAATAGCTGCAATCACAGCAAAAACCGGCACATTTGAAATACATCTTTGAATTTTCATCATTTATAATCTTTGATGCTCAACTCAAAAAAATCAGTGCCTTTTATAGCTCCTTCTAAATCTTTTGCCGAAAGTACATTTTGCTCTGTGGTGATCTCCATGACGAATTTGTCATCTGTAGTTCGTGGATCAGGGTTGGACGCCGGCATACCAGGCAGCGTTCCGTTCCTTAAAAGGTAGGTGATACACATGCCATGGGCTCCGCATAAAACGGAAAATTCGAAGGTTACAGGGATGAAGGCAGGCAAATTTTCAATAAGTGAAAAATTCGGCTTTCCACCAATATTCATTGGCCAGTCTGAAATCATGAAGTACCACATTCCCAATAATGCGAGTGTCGTACCTGTAGTTGCGTACATAAAAGCCGCAATGCCCAAGCGCGTCCGTTTGACTCCAATGATTGGATCAATCCCGTGAACAGGAAACGGTGAGAAAACATCCTTAACCCTTATGCCCTTAGCAACAAGAGCCGATGCAGCTTCCTTCAGCGTATCATCGTCATCGTACATTACGTGGAATACCTTCTTCATGGCTATAAGGATCAGTGATTCGCTTGCTGTTTTTTGTAATTCTCGCCACTTGTCTTCAAAATGGTCTTCAATTCGTTCAATGCTAGCACAGGGAAAAATCGAGCAAAAGACAAAAACAAAGTGAAAAAGATCCCAATCGTACCGATGAAGACACCAACGTCGACACTTGTGGGATGGAATTCCCCCCAGCTTGAAGGGTCATAATCCCGGTGAATTGAAGTCACGATGATTACGTATCGTTCAAACCACATTCCAATGTTTACGACAATGGATAGAATGAAGGTCGCAATTAGACTACGGCGAATTTTTTTAAACCAAAAGAGCTGAGGACTGATAACATTACAGGTCATCATAATCCAATATGACCAAGAATAAGGGCCGCTAAACCTGTTAATGAATGCGTAGCTCTCATATTCTACACCAGAGTACCAGGAGATGAACAATTCGGTTAAATACGCCACCCCCACAATGGATCCCGTAACAATAATGACGATGTTCATATACTCGACGTGTTTAACGTGGATGTAGTTTTCGAGTTTCATTCCCTTACGCATGATAAGCAGCAGGGTCTGCACCATTGCGAAACCAGAAAAAACTGCACCTGACACGAAATAAGGAGGAAAGATTGTGGTATGCCATCCCGGAATAACAGCTGTCGCAAAATCCATGGATACAATCGAGTGCACAGAGAATACCAAAGGAGTTGCAATCCCAGCCAAAACCAATGACACTTCCTCAAACCGATTCCAATGCTTTGCGCGACCACTCCACCCGAAGCTGAGAACACCGTATATCCTCTTTGCTAATGGCTTTGTCATACGATCGCGAATGGTAGCAAAATCTGGTATCAGTCCGATATACCAAAAGACCAACGAGACCGAGAAATAGGTGGAAATGGCGAATACATCCCAAAGTAAAGGGCTATTGAAGTTTACCCAGAGTGAACCAAATTGGTTCGGAAGCGGCAGCACCCAGTAGCTGACCCAGATGCGCCCCATGTGTATGCCCGGAAAGATTGCCGCCATGATGACGGCGAAAATGGTCATTGCCTCAGCTGATCGGTTAATGGCCATCCGCCACTTTTGACGGAACAAGAGCAATACTGCAGAAATCAAGGTCCCCGCGTGCCCAATTCCAACCCACCAAACAAAATTGGTTATGTCCCACGACCAACCGACCGTTTTGTTCAAACCCCAAACTCCTATGCCTGTGCCAAGGAGGTACAAGATGCTCCCGACACCATAGATGGCAATAATAGTCGAGATGGTAATCATGATTTTCCACCCAATCGGTGCAGCACCCTGGATGGGTCCAACCACATCGTCAGTGATATCCTTGTAAGACTTATTCCCTAGAATTAAGGGTTCCCGAATTGCTGCTTCTTTCTGCATCGTCTTATCAGGCTTCTTTTCGTTCTACGTTACGCACCTTGGTCATGTAGAAGATATTCGGTTTAACACCGATTTCTTCCAATGCATGATAGGATCGATTGTTTTTCGACGTCCTTGCAACCTTGGAGTTTGGGTCATTAAGATCACCAAAAGAAATGGCTCCTGTCGAGCAGGCTGTGGAGCAGGCGCAAGAGACGAGGTCATCCGTTAGAGGCACGCCACGCTTTTTGGCCTCAAGTTTTGAAGATTGAACCATTTGAATGCACAAACTGCACTTCTCCATTACACCTCTACTTCTGACCGTGACATCTGGGTTGAGTACCATGCGCATCAAACTATCTTGGGCTGGATTGAAGTTGCCGAACTTCTTGTACCCCGGGTAATTAAACCAATTGAACCGCCGCACTTTGTACGGGCAATTGTTCGCGCAGTAACGCGTACCAATGCAACGATTGTAAGTCATTTGGTTAAACCCTTCGTTCGAGTGAGTAGTTGCCGCGACTGGGCAAACAGTTTCGCACGGTGCATGATTGCAGTGCTGACACATCATCGGCATATGAACCGTTTGTGGATTCGCAGCAGGGTCTTCCATTTTGCGGTAAGATGAAATCACCCCTACGCCTTCCTCTTCACCTCGCTCCAGGCTATAATCCGAACTGAAGAAGCGGTCGATTCGCAACCAGTGCATATCTCGATGTCGGCGAACCTCGTCCTTACCCACGACGGGCACATTATTCTCGATATGGCATGCAGTCACACAAGCGCTGCAGCCAGTGCATGTGGTGAGGTCTATTGTCATTCCCCAACGATGACCCACATTTTCCACTGGGTGTTCGTGCCACAAATCAAAAGCCTCAGTTGGCTCAGCATCTTGAGCATCGATGGTTCCGTCTCTATTGACATCTTCGTGTACAGCGAGTTTAATCAGCTTATTCCATGACGCCTCACCCTTTTCTACATTGCGCTCAGCAAAGAAGCTAGCCATATCTGTTTCCTTCACAATGCTATCACGGCCCATGAAGGTGTTTTGGATCTGCGTGCAAGCCAATGGGTATGTCCCTCCTGTAGCCTCAACCTTTACATCGAATTGATGATGGTGTATGAATTCCCCTGATGCGTTAACCCAGCCAAATACATTTTGTCCTACTGGTACCATGCTGCCCTCTGAGTCGATCATAAATGATCCGTTTTCTGCAGTCTGAAAAGCGGCCTTCCCAACTTTCTCTCCGTTGGCGCCTCGGCCATAACCGAGCGCTATTCCTATGGTACCTGGCGCCTGACCAGGCATGGGGAAAACAGGAAGCTCCAGAGCAGTTTCATTGACTGTAACGCGGACTACACTTGCAGGCTTCTCTTGGCCTATGAAACCATTAAGTCCCATTGCGTCTACATCAGAGTGAGACATGGTAACGTAGTTGTCCCAAGTTACTTTGGTCAAGGGATCTGGAGTTTCTTGCAGCATGGGATTTGCGGCATGCTGCCCAGCCCCCATTGTCGACTTTTCGTAGAGCGCCAGTTCAAACACTCCGCCCTTCTGGGCATTCAGAGCTGCAACTGCACCGGTCAAGGATGCGCCAGCATAATTAGGCGCAGCTTGCTCCAATGCATCCGATCCGATGAATCCATTGTGCACCGCAATGTTCCAGTTATTACACGTATACATCTCATCCGGTGTGTAATTAGGTGAATGTGTTTGGCGGAGGAAGGTGTACCAATCAAGGGATTGACCACTCCACGCCAATAAACTCTCGCCCCATCCACGTGTATTGTGCAAAGGTGAAATTGTCGGTTGAACCAAGTCAATTCGACCACTCTCAATTTGAAGGTCTCCCCAAGTTTCCAACCAATGGTGTGTTGGAGCAATCACGTCGCAGCGTGATGCAGTTTCGTCTGGAACCGTAGAAGTACTAACCGACAAATTCACTCTTTCTAATGCAGCAGTGAATTCGGAGGCATTTACAGCATCATAACCCGGGTTGCAGTCTGCAATAATCAAGGTATTGACTCGACTTGCTCCCATGTCTTGAATCAATCGTGCAAGCTCCTTTGAGCTTCCTTGGTACAAGTCATTGCATTCGAAATTGACCGTCGTCCCAACAGCTCCCAGTGCTTCATTGATTGCATTTACGACACGTTGCATGCTGAGATCATTTGATCCTGAGAGAACGAGCCCATTTTTTCCGGCAGCTTTTAGGTCATTTGCAGCATGCTCTATTGCTGCTTCAATTACTTCATTGAACTCACCAGATGATGAATTCCGCCCGGTAATGGCATCCAATAAGGCCGTCGCCACCCTACCGTGTTCGGAAGGCTTCACCATGGTGCGGTAGTCGGCATTGGAGCCAGTCAAACTCATGTTAGTCTCAAATGCATGCATTCGAGACATTTTACCACTTTCCGGGTTTCTGTTTTTCGCCCATTCCCCTTCATAAAAGACTGCATCAGCGAAAGTCGCCAAGAAATCAGCCCCAATAGTAACTATTGCATCAGCTTGGTCAAACTTGTAACTCGGAAACGTGTTGACCCCGTAATCCATTTCAGCTGCCTTTCGGAAAGCGCCGTAGTCAATTGCGTCATACTGCACATGCTCTACCCCTGAAATCGCAATGGCACGTTTCAGTGAAGGGCTCATAATTGTATTGGTTAACAATACATTTCGGCCACCACTGCCCACCGCCTCTCGCACGCGATTGTCGATAGCTTTCCAATCTGACGCAGCACCATTCATTACCGGCCCTGTCAGTCGTGCACTGTCGTACAAACTCAAAACAGAGGAATTGACACGAGCATTTGGACCTGCAATTCCTGTGGCTGTATTTGACTTGATGAAAATAGGACGACCTTCACGTGTTTTCACTAAAACATTTGCAAAGTTCTGACCATCATAGTACGTGCTTGCATAATGATTAGCTACGCCTGGCGTAATCTCAGCGGGTTTGTTGGTGTATGGAATGCTCTTTACCACCGGCGTTTCACAGGCTGCGAGGGTCGCAGCCGTCAAGCTGAACCCCATGAACTTCAGGAAGTCTCTTCGACCTGTGTGGGTCGACTCCAATTGCTCATCGGTCAAGAATTCATCCACCGATTTCGCCTCAGGAAACTCCTGTGACTGAATCGCTTTGAATGCTTCTGTTTTGTGAAGCTCGTCCAATCCGGACCAGTAACGCTTTGTATTTGCCATAACAGTGATGCGTCTAGGTATTCACGATTCGTATTCCATTAGTAGTGGCACTTTGCACATTCCCATCCCCCGAGTTCTTTGACCGTTATTTTATCATCCTCCATGTATTTCCTCAACTCTTCGTTCCCGCGAAGATGATCTTTCAGGCGCGCGTGGATGTCCTCGTAGTAACCACTGCTCGCTAAATCAATCTCTGCTTTGTTGTGGCACTCGATGCACCAGCCCATTGTAAGCGTTGGCTTCGACAGTTCAATCAATCCGGGATACTTGTCGACCAAAAGATTAATATCGTCAACATTGGCTACGCGGCCGACCGTGTAGGTCTCAACGTCACCATGGCAATTCTGGCACTGAAGACCGCCAACCACAACGTGCTGCTGGTGGCTGAAGAAAACGTGATCTGGAAGGTTGTGAACTTTATTCCATCGAATGGGTTCGCCGTTGTAAGTGTCTTGAGGTGAGATATAACCGTTGGCACCTTCACCATCTACATACGTGCCAGAAAGAGGATCAAACCCAATGGCGTCATAAATTTTTGCGATCTCCGTTTCTCCATAGCGCCGCCCCTTTTTGACCGCTTTGTGACAATTCATACAGACATTGGTGGACGGAATCCCTGCATGTTTAGACTCGTAGGCACTATGATGGCAGTACTTACAGTCCACTTCGTTTTCGCAAACGTGAACGCTGTGGATGAACTTGATAGGCTGGCTAGGCTTGTAGCCTTCTACAACGCCTACGCGCATTAAACCCTGATAACCAAGGACTGCCCCATAAGCTACGAAGAACACACCCACCAAAGAAACCGCCGCACGGTTTTCCCAGATCCAATTCTTCAGTCGCTCCCCGTAAGGCAATTCACTTAGCAGTTCTTCGCCTGCTCTTTCTCGACTTGCGTTTATCAAGGAACGGTTCACTCCTGCAGCTGCCATGGCAATAATCAAGAACATCACCAACAGCAACACGAACCACACTCCGCCGTCGTTGCTCGCTTCTTCGACGGGTAGTTCGTCTACCGTTATGCAATCCGTCCCGGCGTCAGCAACTGGGGCAACATCTGGAGGATTTTGCACATAAGCCATTATGTTCTTGATGTCATCCTCCGATACCGCTTGAGCCGTCATCCAACCATAAGTTGGTACGTACCGGTCTACCAAGGATTTGATGTAGCCATCACCAGACTCAGCAGCAGCCTGTGGATTTTGAATCCATTTCACAAGCAGCTCATCACTTGCTCCCCAGCGGTCTGCAATGCCACCCAAACCAGGGGCTGCCAGAACTTCATTTGTTACTTTATGGCAGGAGGCGCAGTTCGCATTAAATAACGCTTGACCCGCTTCGACATCACCTTCATCCCAAACACCAGCTGACGCCGAAAAGACGGCGGCAAACACGAATGCCGCAAAAAAGATTGGACGGGCGTTAAAGCCGCGGAAATCGCTCACTGGGTTAACTTTGAGCATTGTAAGAATATCGCGCGTTTTCAGAAGTAAAAATACGCAATAGACACTAGATTTTTCCGCCAATTTGAACCAAATAAGCGTCCGTTTGTTCTGAGTTGTCGGTTTGTGGTCATATGTCCCTGATTATGTGGCAAATCCGAAGAAATCAGCGCCTCAAAAAAAAATTACTTTTTTGATACAAAAGGGCATGAAGCGTTATAAAACGCGCATTAAATTGGGCAAAATGCCAATCGATTCCTCTTTTTTCCGTTCAATCCTCTTTTCATTTAGTGCCATTTTTGTGTTCACATTGGGTTTCACCGATGCGACAACTGCTCAAAATGAAGTTGGGTGGTGGAAGGGCTTATTCAATGGGACACAAAAAAGCGCATGCGACTCAGCTGCCATGGAACAAGTGGCTCCAACAAGTTCCGAGGTCTTGATTTGGGAAAAATCTGCTCCTGTGGATTCCTCCTCGGATACAGTGAATTCCGAATTATCTCTCGCTGCCGATGACAGACCAGTGGGGATCTTTATAGAGCAGTATGATAAACGCATTGCGACACTCGACTCGGCATGGCATACACATGAACATGCACTTCGAGGGTTCCGTATTCAAATTTTCTCAGGATCCCTTCAGGCTGCTCGAGAAATTCGAGCGAAGGCGCGCAAAACCACCGGTGAATGGCCGGTATACCTATCGTCGATGCCGCCCAACTATCGCGTCACAATTGGAGACTACAGAACGCGATGGGAAGCTCAGAAGGCAAAAGACGCTTGGGCTAGCTCATTCCCGAAGGCCATTGTTATTCCGATGAACATCAAATTACCAGCACTCGGTGCAGCTGCAACCGACTAGTTTTCGTTTAATCCTCAGTCTTCGAGGGTTTGCTTTACTTCCACCTCTTCATACGCCTCCACAACGTCGCCAATCTTGATGTCATTGAATCGGTCGATGTTCAAACCGCATTCGAAGTCTTTTGCCACTTCTTTCACGTCATCCTTAAAACGCTTTAAGGAGCCCAGGGTTCCAGTATAAACCACAACCCCTTCGCGAATTACACGAACTTTGTTATTGCGCTTGATGTTGCCGTCAGTAACAAAACAACCGGCAATCGTACCAACCTTTGAAATTTTAAATGTCTCACGAATTTCAGCTGAACCGACCACGTTCTCTTCAATTTTCGCAGAGAGTAATCCCTCCATGGCATCCTTCATTTCCTCAATGGCCTTGTAAATCACCGAATACAACTTAATTTGGACTCCCTCTTTCTCGGCCAATCGACGGGCGGCTCCACTGGGTCTAACTTGGAAGCCGATGATTATCGCCGATGAAGCCGATGCTAACAGGATATCTGACTCGGATACTTGGCCGACTGCTTTATGTATAATATTTACCTGAACCTTTTCAGTAGACAATTTTTGGAGTGAATCGCTCAATGCTTCAATGGAGCCATCAACGTCACCTTTGACAATTAGATTCAATTCCTTGAATTCTCCCACTGCAATACGGCGTCCCAATTCTTCTAATGTTACTGAGCGCTGAGAGCGAACGCCTTGCTCGCGTTGAAGTTGTTGACGCTTCACGGCAATATTGCGAGATTCGCGCTCATCTTCAAAGACGTGAAATTTATCTCCTGCATTGGGTGCTCCGTCAAAGCCCAAAATAGATACCGGAATAGATGGACCGGCCTCATCAACTCGAGAACCGCGTTCATTGAACATGGCCTTGACTTTGCCGCTATATTGACCGGCAAGAACTGCATCCCCAACCCGCATAGTGCCACCTTCAACCAGCAAGTTTGTAACGTATCCACGGCCCTTGTCTAGCGAACTTTCAACGACAGTGCCAATGGCACGTTTTTTCGGGTTCGCCTTCAAGTCAAGTATCTCTGCTTCCAACAAAACCTTTTCAAGTAATTCTTCAATGTTGGTACCGTTCTTGGCTGAAATCTCTTGACTCTGAAATTTTCCACCCCACTCCTCAACCAAAACATTCATTTCAGACAACTCTTGACGAATTTTATCGGCATTGGCTTCTGGTCGGTCTATCTTGTTGATGGCGATTACCATGGGAATGCCTGCTGCTTGAGCGTGGTTGATGGCTTCTTTGGTCTGAGGCATGACAGCATCGTCGGCCGCAACGACAATGATTGCGATATCGGTAACTTGCGCCCCGCGTGCTCGCATCGCTGTAAAGGCCTCGTGGCCAGGCGTGTCGAGGAAGGTCATTTGACCGCCTTGTGGAAGAGTGACATGGTAAGCACCTATATGTTGGGTAATCCCTCCCGCCTCTCCGGCGATTACGTTATCCTTGCGGATGAAGTCAAGTAACGAGGTCTTCCCGTGGTCGACGTGTCCCATAACAGTCACAATAGGCGGACGCAATGTCATGTCTTCTTCGTTGTCTTCTTCGACTTCAATTGCCTCCTGAACCTCAGCACTCACAAAATTCGCCTCATATCCAAATTCTTCAGCAATGATTGTGATGGTCTCTGAGTCCAGTCGCTGATTAATTGACACCATTATACCCAAAGTCATGCACGCTGAGATTACATCATTCACGTTGGCGTCCATCATGCTCGCTAATTCAGCCACGGTCACAAATTCTGTCAATTGCAGCGTCATCGCCTCTTCCTGCTGGCGCTGTAATTCTTGCTCTTGACGTTCGGCTACTGCACTTCGTTTGGCACGACGCATTTTCGCCGCATTGGACTTTTTACCACCGCTCAAGCGTGCTAGTGTATCCTTAATTTCCTTTTGAATATCCGCTTGGCTGACTTCCTTTTTCGGTTCGTGCTTTCGTCCCCGACCTCGATCGCCACGTTGTCCGCTTGCTGTTCGAGCCTGACGTTCAACGTCAACTTTCGTGATGCGTTTTCGCTTGCGCTTGTTATCGTCCGATTTTTCTGTTTCGGCCTTTTTCTTCTTGACGGGAAGTTCAATTTTTCCCACTACCGTTGGACCGGAAAGTTTTTTGATCTGAGGTTCAAGCTTCTCCACTTTCGTCGGTTCAGCATCAGCCTTCTGTTCAACTGAGGGGACATCTTCAGCTTTTTTTGCAACAATCGCCTCTGGTTTCTTTTTGG
>TARA_B100000963_G_scaffold16083_1_pt1 | contig 12456 bp, 14 predicted proteins | sample TARA_B100000963 | Tara Oceans TARA_B100000963 (sample SAMEA2622097) | marine metagenome | biome: marine biome (ENVO:00000447); feature: surface water layer (ENVO:00002042); material: "saline water (ENVO:00002010), including plankton (ENVO:xxxxxxxx)" | depth 5 m | reverse complement strand
TCTGACGAAGTTACTGTGCTTGTTAATAGCGCAGAAATCGGTTCTGATATCAATGTTCAAAATGCTGAGGAGGCTTTAAGTAAAGCCCAATCAGTTCTCAATAAATTTGAAGATTCTGAAAAAAGTCCAGAAAAAATTAAGGCAATTAACGAAGTTTCTAAAGCGCAAGCCCGAATACAAGCTTCAAAAAATTAATTTTAAGCAGTACCACAAAATGTAACTTCTGGGAACTTAAGTTTTGCTTCCTCTAATTTTTTTGTTTTTCCTTCACCTTGCCAATAATTAATTACTTCTGTTGCTTTATTTAATATTTCTACTCTCTCATTATCAGTTATCCAACCTTTATTCTCCAATTCCGTTTTTAGTTTTTCCCAAGCATCTTCTCTTGGCCAAAAGAAATATGCCGTTAAAGGGCTAGGTCCACCTCCCACAATCTGATCTACGGCTAAAGCTACATTATCTGGCAACCATAATATTTTGATAATAAATCTACCTTCATCAGGCTTTGGTGTGTAGCCAGTAGGTACACCATCTTCATCTATAGTTGCTGCAGCGAGAACGGCTGAGGCACCCATCATTCCAGAATTAGGAACAGATGTTTTGGAATCTTGAACTTCACTTTTTTGTTTTTGTTGTTCAGTCTTATTTTCACTTGTACTATCTGGAGTCATTTAAAAAATTAAATTCTTTTTTTTAATTTATCAGTTCAAGGGTGCATTTTGGGATTTTCAAAAACTTTTTGCAAATAAAATTTGATTTCTAAAGCTTGAAAATAAAACCTTTTGATTTTAAAAGTCACCCATTTAACTTTACGTCATAAAATCTATAAATTTCGGACTCAAGCCTATCCCAAAGATCTTTTGGGATCTCATTTTCCTCAGCGAAGAGTCCTAATTGCCCTGACAAGGCTCTTGCTTGTGACAATCTAAAGTCGTAAGAATTTTCTGACATGTTGATTTAAATAATAATAAGAAAATAAATCCTCAAATATAAATTAGTCAAATCAACTACCATTCTAAGTCAGATATTTCTTTTAGTGCAGACGAACTAAGAACTTCTGGTAATTGATCATTAACTAAAATATCATCTTCTATTCTTATGCCGATACCTTTCCAATTGTCAGGTATTTCAGGCTGTCCTTCTGGAATTGGAATTCTATTACTAATATAAATACCTGGCTCGACGGTAAGAATCATTCCTTGACTCAATAAGACATCAGAATCTCCAAGCCTATATGCACCAACATCATGTACATCTAATCCAAGCCAATGGCCAGTATTGTGCATGTACAAATGCTTATAAGAGCTATTTTCTATAATTTCTTCAACACTTCCATTAAGTAAATTAATTTGTTTTAACCCATCAATAAGAATTTTTAATGCCTCATTATGAATATGGCTTGAACTTACGCCAGGAATAACATTTTCAATAGCATGCTTTTGAGCTTCAAGAACAATTTCATAGAGGACTTTTTGTTCTCCAGAAAATTTCCCTCCTACGGGGAAAGTTCTAGTAATATCTCCGTTATAATAGTCTGTCAATGAACAACCTGCATCAACTAAAAGTAACTCACCTTTCCTTAATTTCGAACTATTAGCGGTGTAATGCAAGACACAGGCATTATCTCCACAAGCTACTATGGAATTATAGGCCGGCCCTCTAGTTCCTTTCTCAAGGAAAAACCCCTCCAAGAGGCCCTGAACCTGCCTTTCGTTGCTTTTAGTACAGAGATTAAGTCTTACTAATTCATGAGCCTCTGCCGAGATCTGAGCGGCCTCTCTCATTCTTGCGATCTCATAAGAACTTTTTATTAATCTCATTTGATTCAAATATATCCCAGGGGATTTAATTGATTGTGGAGCCTTACCTAATCTTGCATAACTTTCAACTTGCTTTGCCCAAATTTTTAAAACTATAGATTCAATTATTGGATTTTTGCCAATTGCAAAAACAATTTCATCTGCTCCTAAAATATAATTTGGCAACTCTTTTTCAAATTCGCTTAGGGCATGACATTTATCAGCTTTAAATACTTCTTCAGCCCCATTAACACCCCATCTAAAACCGCTCCATACTTCACTTACTATTTCTTTCGGATGCACAAATAAAATAAACTGCTCGCCTATGGGTTTATGGGATAAAAATAAAGCTATCGCGTCTGGCTCATCAAAACCCGTCAAATACCAGAAATTACTATCTTGTCTGAAGGGATATTCACAATCCGCATGATGAGTCACAAGATTAGCAGCTGGAATTATTGCAGCTTTGCCACACAATTGTGATAAAAAACTTTTTCTCCTGTCTTGAAAAATTTGATTATCTAATTGGTACATAAGTTATAGGATTGGCGAGTTTAGATAAAAAATGGAAGAATAAAAAGTAAATGTCGATTGTGTCCAATTTGTATGGAACCTAACGTTCTCATTCTAGTATCTTTAATCTTTATAATTTTAATAGGTTCTGCATGCTGTTCAGGCGCTGAAGCAGCATTTTTAGCAGTAAATTCAATAAGAATAATTGAATTAGCAGCGAAACAGAAAACTAAGGGCTCGGCCAATCAATTGTTAAAACTTAGAAAACATTTAGGGAGAACTCTAACAGTTATAACAATAACTAATAATGGCTTTAATATAATTGGTAGTCTTATTTTAGGATTTTACGGAGCTTTAGTTATCAATAATCGCCTAGGACTGACTATATTTACAATAGGCTTTTATGTATTAGTTGTTTTAATTGGGGAAGTCCTGCCAAAAGCAATTGGGACAAGATTTTCATTACAGATATCAATTTTATCCGTACCAATACTAAGAACGTTAAACATTCTCATGAGGCCTTTTTTAACTTTAATTGAGAAGTTATTTCCAGTGATTACTGCAGAAAATGAGATATCAACAGATGAGGCTGAAATCAGACAAATGGCTAAAATAGGATCTCAAAAAGGCTTAATTGAGGCCGATGAGGCCGCTATGATTTCCAAGGTTTTTCAACTTAATGATTTAAAAGCAAAAGATTTAATGATCCCAAGGGTATCTGCTCCAAGTTTAAATGGAAGAGATACTCTTGAAAATATTGTAGATTTAATAATTTCAAATAATTCTCCATGGTGGGTTGTACTGGGAGATAAGGTTGATAAGATTCAAGGTGTTGCAAACAGAGAAAAATTACTTACAGCATTAATTAATAAAAATTATTCATCGCTAATATCAGATTTATGTGATCCTGTTGACTACATACCTGAAATGATAAAAATAGACAAATTGCTTACTACATTTGACAATGATAATAAAGGAGTAAAAGTAGTAGTAGATGAATTTGGTGGATTTGTGGGATTAATTGGAGCGGAAGCAATACTTTCAGTACTTGCTGGTTGGTGGAAAGAATGAGCACTCAGCAAGGAAAATTAAATGAATGTTATTCCCTTTTTCAGAAATGGTGGGAATCAATAAATCTTTCAAATTATGAAAAAAACATATTAAATAATGAAATAGTAACTTTTAATCAACAATTATTCAGACTTAAAGAAAAAAAATTACGTATTGGTGTTTGCGGAAAGGCTGGAGTAGGCAAATCTTCAGTTTTGAATAATATCCTAAAAGAAAATTTTTTTAATACTAGTATTCTTAATGGTTCTACGATAAACATTAGTTCAAAAGAAGTTTCGTTAGAAAATAATCTTATAAAAAAAATTGAATTAATAGATTATCCTGGATTTGATAATTGTATGCTCGAAAATAGAGACAAAGGAAATGTTAATATTTTAAATCTTGATTTAATTCTATTCATTACTTCAGGAGATTTAAATAGAAAAGAGTTAGATGAACTTCAATTCCTCATAAAAAACGGCAAAAATATAATCATAATTTTCAACAAAATTGATATTTGGAGAATAGAAGAAATTGAAATTATTCACAAAAATATTAAAGATAAATTACCTATGAACTGTAGTATTCCCATTATTAAGTATTCAATAAATAATAATACACTTCTCAAAAGAAATAAAATTAATAACTATCTTGATAGAACTTTAAACAGGATCGGATATAACTTATTAATTTACAATACCTACCAATCAGCTAATAGATTAGCCTTAAATATTAAAGAAAAAAGACTCATCAAAGGCAGGCACAGAGCCCAATCTATTATAGGAAAATTTGCAACTTTAAAAGCCTCAAGTGTGGCACTAAACCCAATACTTTTTGTAGATATTGTAGGAAGTACTGCTTTTGATACACTTCTGATTAATGAATTAAGTAAAGTCTATGGACTAAATATTAAAGGTAGATCAGCAGTTAAACTTCTTAAATCCTTATCTTTCCATAATTTATTCTTAGGAATAACACAAGTAGGAATACATACATCTTTTAATTTAATCAAAAAAATAAGTTTAATCTTGGCTCCTTTCACAAGTGGTATATCGCTAGTGCCCTATGGAACAGTAGCATTCGCGCAAGCAGCTTTAGCAGTTCAAACTACACAAATTATAGGTAAATTAGCCGCTAAAGAAATCCTTGAAAGAAGTAAAACAAATAACTTAGAACCATTTAAAGTAATTCAAAAACTTGCATTGAATGAACCAGAAATTATAGGCTCCAATCAATTCTTTTTGTATAATCAACGTATTATTAAAGATTATTCAATATTTATACCTTGAAAAAAAATTATCAAAAAGTTGCTTTGTTTGGAACCAGTGCAGATCCTCCCACTAATGGTCATAAAATAATTATTGAAGAATTGGCAAAAATTTATAATAATGTTATTTCTTATGCGAGCAATAATCCTTCAAAAAAACATAAAGAGAATTTATTTTTTAGAAGTTTACTTTTAAAAACATTAATAAGTGATTTTAATGTTCCAGGAATATATTTTGATCAAGATTTAAGTAGTCCTTGGGCAATAACATCTATCAAAAGATGTAAAAAAAAATATAATCATAAACAAATTGATTTTGTTATTGGGAGTGATCTGCTTGAAGAAATTTTTGTTTGGAAAAATATAAATAAGCTCTTTCAAGAGGTAGATTTATTAATAATCCCAAGAGAAGGATATCCTATTAACTCAAATAAACTTAAATTAATAAGAGAAAATAATGGCAGATTTATAATTTCATTATTCAAAGTTCCAAAAATTTCAAGTTCCTTCATTAGAGAAAAAATTGACTATTCAGAATTACCAAATTGCTTAATTCCTATAATAGAAAAAAATAATTTGTATAAATCATCAACATAAATTTTTAATGAAAATATTCCTTGCTCAATTTAATCCAACCATTGGGGATCTTAAAGGTAATGCAGAAAAAATACTGGACATTTCATTCAAAGCATTTAAAAAATCTACTGATTTAGTTCTCACCCCTGAATTATCTTTATGGGGGTATCCACCGAAGGATTTACTTTTTAATAAAAGCCTCATTAATCAACAAAATATATTACTAAATAAGCTATCAATTGAAATTGCTAATAACTTTGGGGAATTAAGTGTTGCGATTGGTATTGCTGAGAGAATAGATGATGTTTATTTCCCAAATTTATATAATTCAATTGCACTTTTAGAAGGAGGAAAATGGACAATTTTAGCTAGAAAAAATATATTACCTACTTACGAGGTATTTGACGAAAAAAGATATTTCAGATCAGAAAATAAAGTTTCCATTTTAGAAAAAAAAATTGATAAAAAAATTTGGAGGATAGGAATAACTATATGTGAAGATTTATGGGTCAACAAAGACATTGAGGGCAGAGGGATTCATCAAAAGAATCCTGTTCATGATCTGAAGACAAAAAAGGCAGACTGCTTAATAAATTTGTCTGCTTCACCTTTTACTATTGGTAAATTAAAGAACAGATTACTCATAGCCAACAATGCCATTGAAAAACTTAAAATACCTTTAGTTTATTTAAACCAGGTGGGAAGTAATGATGATTTAATTTTCGATGGGAATAGTTTTATACTTAACAAAAATGGTGAAAAGATAAAACAACTTAATTCATGTAAAGAAGACAATTATTGCTGGGATATTACTAATCAAGCAGAAAGGAAACATAAAAAAGCTACAACTTGCGATATTGAATCAGTCTTTGATGCATTGATTCTAGGAGTAAAAGATTATGCCAAAAAATGTGGATTTGAAACTGCTTTAATAGGCCTAAGCGGTGGTATAGATTCTGCTTTGGTTGCTTCTATTGCTGTTGCGGCATTAGGAAGTAGAAACGTATTTTGTGTAGCAATGCCATCGAAGTGGAATAGTGTTGACTCCAAAATTGATGCTGAAGAATTAGCAAAAAGATTAAATATTAATTTTGATACGATTCCAATAAAAAATCTTTTTAAATCTTTTGAGGCTACATTAGAAAATTCACTAGATCTTCATATAGAAGGAATAGTAAGCGAAAATATTCAGTCAAGAATCAGGGGTAGTATACTTATGGCTTTAGCAAATAAAAATAACCACTTATTGTTATCTACAGGGAATAAATCTGAACTTGCAGTTGGTTACTGTACTTTATATGGGGATATGAATGGGGGATTAGCTGTGATTGGCGATTTATATAAAACAAAAGTTTTTAAATTGTGTAAGTGGATTGATAGTGAATTCTCTATCCAATCAAGAGCTTATTACAAATTACCTACAAAAATTAAAATTATTGGTGAAAAAATCTACAAAAAGCCACCTAGTGCTGAATTAGGTCCTAATCAGTTGGATACTGATTTTCTGCCACCTTATCCAAAATTAGATAAGATTTTGAAGGGTATAATAGAAGAAAAAAAAGATCTAGCAAAACTTAAAGAAGAGGGAAATGAACATGATCTTATTCTAAGAATTTTATCACTAATCAAGAAAGCAGAGTTTAAACGGAAACAAGCTCCTCCTATCCTCAAATTAAGCAATCAATCATTAGGAAATGATTGGAGAATTCCAATTGCTATCTCTAAAAATTAATTTGGAAAATTATGCTCCTTAATAGATCTTAAGGGTCTATGAACTGATTTATAATTTAGTCCTTCTCGCATACTTAATAAGAAGCCTGCAGCTTCAAGATAATTCTCAACTAAGAAGAAATTTTCATATTCAAACCATTTTTTTGAAACATCTAAAACCCCTTTATTTTGTACTGAAATAATATTTATATTCCTCTCCATACATGCCAGAACAGCGTCACCACCAAGTGCGCCATTAGGAACAACGATAGCATTAATTTCATTCGGATAGATCGTGACTTTATCATTAAAATTTGGCAAATCAATTAAATTTGGTGCAGTACTTAAACCAATAAGAACTGAAGGCAAAAATGTATAACCAATTTCTTCTGCGGCAGCTCTGGGATCTAGTTCATTCTTCAATTCAATAGGTGATAATGCAGGCGCATGTGCACAAGGTAGTTTTAAATATTTACTAATTAGATGACTTATGACTGCCTCAACTCCAGCAATCGCATCAACACCTTTACCTTCTCTATAAAGATTTAAATTATCAATATCAATTTCATCTGGAAATCTAGTAACTATAGCGATAGCTGTAACGCCTCGATTTATTAATTTTTTACCAGCATTAATTAATGTATCTGGATTTTCTATATAACCATTACTTAGTCCTGAAGACTCTTTTTTTATGACTATACCTACAGGTTTATCCGTAATAACATAAGAAGATATATTTATCCCTAAAGTTGCGATACATGCATCAGCAGCCTGAAGATTTCTCAAAAGTAATTCATCCTCAATACTACTATCAAAGATAATTCCTAGATTTTGTTGATTCATTTTTTTTAAGCCAATTTCTCCTCTAGCAAATCTATCCAAGCTATATCCTTCTACATAAAAAATCCTCTCATCTCTCTCTGAGAGAGAACCTCCATTCATTACATTAGGATGTGTAATTAAACATCCCGATGCTCCAGCTAATAGCTTTGCCGCAGGGAGAGCATCACCCGCAAATCCACCAATCTCACAACCTATTCCAGTTGGAACAACAAAAATAGTAGGGGAGGTTTTCATTTATTTCGATAATTCTTATTAAGAAGTTTAGTTTATTAATATTGCATTAATTTTTATTTTTTTTTTATTTAAACTGTTATTCAAGTGTGATATTTCATGAATTGACCATCTAATTAATTTATCTTGATTATTTATATTATTCATTATGAATCTCCTTAAATCTCTTGCTCTAATTGATTCATCAATAATTAATTCTATATCAATTGAATGCATTCTTGAATGGCAATAAGATTATTAAATAGCTGATCCACCAACGACTTCTAAAATCTCTTGAGTAATAGCTGCTTGCCTAGCCTTGTTATAAGTAAGATTTAAGTTGTTTGCTAATTCTTTAGCATTATCACTAGCATTATTCATAGCCGTCATTCTGCACGCCAATTCTGAGGCTGCTGATTCTTGTAACGCTCTTAATATTTGGTTTTGTAAATATAGTGGCAGCAAGGAATCCAATAATTGATCTGGACTTTGTTCAAATACAATATCTGAAGGTAATTTATCATTCAAATCTTTATTAATATTTGTTTTCTCAACACGAAGCTGGCTATTCTTAGTAGTTAATCTAAAAATTTCATCATTTTCTGCTGCAATTCCTTGTGGATCTAAAGGTAATAAAGTTTGAACTACAGGTGCACAGCTAACAAGCGTAATGAATTTAGTGTAGATAATTTCTACCCTATCTGCATTTTCAGATAAGAACTCTGCTAAAACTTCTGAGGTAATTCCTTCAGAATCTTTTGCAGTTGGAACTTGCTCTAATTCTTTGAAGGAACTTTTTATTAAATATTTATCTTTTCTATTTTGGAAATAGCTTATTGCTTTCTTGCCAACTAAGATAAGGTTAGTGCTAAAACCTTGCTTAGTTAATTCTGCATACCTTGTTTCAACTTTTTTTATAATATTAGTATTATATCCTCCACATAGACCTCTATCAGCCGTAATACAAACCAATGATATAGTCTTAACATCTCTTTTAGATAAAAGTGGTGAGTCAGAAGACTCAAATTGCATTCTTGTTTGTATATTTTGTAAGACTCTTGCAAGTTTATCTGCAAAAGGTCTACTCTTGAGAACTTGATCTTGTGCTCTCCTTACTTTTGCTGCAGCTACTAATCTCATCGCTTCTGTAATTTTTCTAGTATTTTTTACAGAAACGATACGGTCTCTTATTTCTTTAAGATTTGCCATGATAATTAAAAAAATTTAGATTTTGGCAAGCATCGTCGATTTAACCTCGACAATAACTTCTTTAAGCGTGGCTTCTAAACTATCATTTAATTTCTTCTCTTTAAGAATTTCTTCAATAAATTCTGATTTATTAAGTTTAAGGTATTCTCTCAATTCAGAAGCAAATTTAGTTACATCTTCTACTGGTACTTCGTCAATTAAACCTTTAACACCAGCATAAACAACTGCCACTTGTTCAGCTAAATTTAATGGAGAAAACTGTGCTTGCTTTAGTAATTCTCTAAGTCGCTTGCCTCTTTCGAGTTGTTGTTGAGTGGCTTCATCTAAATCAGAGGCAAATTGAGAAAATGCTGCCAATTCATCAAATTGAGCTAATTCAAGTTTCAATGTACCAGCTATTTTTTTTATAGCTTTAGTTTGAGCAGCCCCTCCAACTCTACTAACTGAAATACCAACATTTATTGCTGGTCTTAAACCAGAGTTAAACAAATCTGCACTCAAAAATATTTGCCCATCTGTAATTGAAATTACATTAGTAGGTATATAAGCTGATACATCTCCTGCTTGAGTTTCAATAATTGGAAGGGCTGTCATAGAGCCACCTCCCATATCATCTGATAGTTTAGCTGCTCTCTCGAGTAATCTACTATGACAATAAAAAACATCTCCTGGATATGCTTCTCTTCCAGGTGGTCTTCTTAGAAGTAGTGACATTTGTCTATAAGCTTGTGCTTGTTTAGTTAGATCATCATAAATAACTAGAGTAGCTTTACCTTGATACATAAAGTGCTCGGCAATAGCCGCACCAGTGTATGGGGCAAGATATTGCAAAGCTGCTGCTTCAGATGCTCCAGCACTTACCACAACTGTATAATCGAGTGCACCCTTTTCTCTCAAAACTTCTACCACATTGGCAACAGATGCAGATTTTTGACCAACCGCAACATAAACGCAAGTAACATCTTGGCCCTTTTGATTAATAATTGTATCTATTGCAATAGCAGTCTTTCCTGTTTGTCTATCTCCAATAATCAATTCTCTTTGACCTCTGCCAACTGGAATCATTGCATCGATCGAAGTGATACCAGTCTGCATAGGTTCATATACAGACCTTCTTTTTATTATTCCAGGAGCTAACTCTTCAATAAGTCTATTTTCACTAGTTGGTATTTCTCCCTTACCATCTATTGGTTGACCTAAAGGATTCACCACTCTGCCTTGCATAGCTTCACCAACAGGCACAGAAGCTATCTTCCCAGTTGCTTTAACAGTACTTCCCTCTTGAACTCCTAATGCATCTCCCATTAATACGGCTCCAACGTTATCATCCTCCAAGTTAAGAGCGATACCCTCAGTACCATCTTCAAACTCAAGTAATTCTCCAGCCATCACTTTCTCCAAACCATATATTCTGGCAATACCATCTCCAATTTGAAGTACTGTTCCTACATTACTTACAGATACAGATTGATCATAATCAGTGATTTGTTGCTTTAGTATTGAACTGATTTCATCTGGACGTATAGATACCATGGTTTTAAGAAATAAGGGTGATTTTAAAGTTACTTGGAAAGGGAAAGACCAAGTTTTCTAATTTGAGATGCAATACTTGCATCGATTACTTTAGATCCTACACTTGCGACGAAACCGCCTATGAGAGCTGGATCTGTTTTAGTAACAAGTTCTAATTTTTCTGTTCCAGCAATAGCACTAATTTTTTTTGTGATTAGATCCTTTTGCTCGGAAGAAAGTTCTACAGCGGAAGTAACAGTTGCGAGTGCAATATTACTATTTTCTCTGTAAATCTCCAAGAATCTCTCAAGAATTGGAACTAAAATTCCTATTCTCTGTCTATCAGCCAATAATTTCAAGAGGTTTAATAAAGATTGATTAACTTTCTCAGAAAATAATTCAATCAATATATTCTTTTTAGATTCTTTTTCAAGAATTGGAGATGATAGAGCCTTGTCAAGTTCTGGAGACTCATTAATTAATTGTATTATTCCCTTTACTTCAGCAACAATTTCTTCTGTTTGTTGCATGTCACTTGCAACCTGAAGAAAAGCTTCAGCATAGGGAGTAGTAACGGAATTTAAAAGAGGCATTAGTTGATCTCAATATTATTAATAGATTGAGTTAACAGGCTTTCTTGAGAAGTTTGATCAAGTCTGCTTGGAAGTGTATCTAAAGCTTTCTTAATAGCCAATTCAACAGCTTCTTTTCGAAGTTGCGAAATAGCTCTGGAAGCTTCAGAACTTTCATCTGAGATTGCGCTTTGTTTAATGCGCGCCATTTCTTCAATAGCCTTTTTCTCGCTTTCCATTTTGATTGATTCAGATCTTTTTAAAGAATCAGCTTTTATTTGTTCAGCTTTTTCATGAGCCAATGACAAATCAGCTTTTGCCTTTTCAAAAGCATTATTGGCCTTTTTAAGTCTTTCTTCTGCATCTTTTAATTCAAGAAGAATACCATCTCTTCTTTTTTGAAGCATTTTACCAAGAAAACCTGGCAAAAATTTATAGAGTCCAAAAATGACTACAGCCCAATTGACGACATTGGTCTCAAATAAATTAAGATTTAGACCAAATCCTTCTGTAGCAAATACAAAAATATTCATTTTTGATGAATTAATCGATTAACAATAAGTTCACTTAAATCCTCAGCCTGTTTTGACAGTTGTTCACGTGCTGAAGAGGTCTGACTCTCAATTTCTAATCTTGCATTTTCTTTGGAAGCATTAGCCTCACTATTAGCAAGTTCTATAGCTTCTTGATAAAGCTTGTCAGAGTCTTTTTCAGCTTCGTTCACAATTTGCAAAGCTTCAGAACGAGCTTTAAGAAGTTGATTTTGAAGATCCTCTTCTAATTTCTCAACCTCAGCAAGCTTCTTTTTTGCCTCCGAAATATTTTCTCTTACAAATGCTTCTCTCTTTTCAACAACTTTCCCTACGGGCTTGAAAAAAAGTGAATTTAATAAATAAGTAAGAATTACAATCTGAATAGCCATTAAAGGCAAAGTGGCATTTATATCGAATAATCCACCTTCAGTTGCAAATATTTGAAAGACAAGCATATGCTTATGTTGAGATTGATATTAAAAGAATTACTTAAGAAATAATTTGAATTCTTAAGAGAAAGGATTAGCAAATAGCAATACAAGAGCCACAACTAATCCATAGATTGTCAATGACTCCATGAAAGCGAAGGACAAGAGTAAAGTACCTCTGATTTTACCTTCTGCTTCAGGTTGACGAGCAATACCTTCAACAGCTCCTTGAGC
>TARA_B100000963_G_C22639865_1_pt1 | contig 12461 bp, 7 predicted proteins | sample TARA_B100000963 | Tara Oceans TARA_B100000963 (sample SAMEA2622097) | marine metagenome | biome: marine biome (ENVO:00000447); feature: surface water layer (ENVO:00002042); material: "saline water (ENVO:00002010), including plankton (ENVO:xxxxxxxx)" | depth 5 m | reverse complement strand
AAATAAAATTGTTAATGCTATTAGTATACACTTTTTCATATCTTTCTTTTTTTCTTTATAATAAGAAATTAATATGAAAGATCCAAATATTAATTAAAGAAATTTACTATTGTAGGATCTTCTCCTTCTTTACAACATTCTTGCAGCCATTCTGTTGGTATATCTTTTTTTGAAACATGTTGTATACCTAATTTGTTTGCATACATTTCATATGTTGTTTTAGATCCTTTTGATATTTTTTGATTAGGATTCTGAAACACCATTCTTAAATCTATACCAGGATTAGAAGCCAATATATGTTTCATTTTTTGTCTATCAGTACTAGTCCATCTTCCTTTTGTTTCTATATACATTATAGATCCATTCTTTTTTGTAAAAATAAAATCTGGTGTATATTTTGAATTTTTTTGTGGCACTACGTATTGTAATGTTTCTGTTTCATATTTTACAGGATATTTTGCTTCTTTAATTTGATCTGCTACTTTTAATTCTAAGCCAGATCTATAACCATACTTATACGCTGCTTGGCGTTGTTTATTATTGGAATGCCAATGATTCTTCATATTGTAACCTTTATTTATTTTTATCATCTACGTCTTTGTAAGCTTTGGTATTTTCTCCTAATTGTCTCAGGATCTGCTTCAAAATATAGTTCTTCAGTTGAGTATTTATCAGTAACACTGTTACGTTTCTTATTATATTGAACAAATCCTTTCGATACCAATATTAGTAACAAATTGTCTCTTTCCTCAGATGGATCCATTTCGTTTGAAATTAGTCCTAAAAATCCATTTTCTGTATTTGGCATATATCTTAATTGTTTTGCTGTCATAACAGCATACTTAAACCAAGCCGTTAAGTCATAGCTGTCCATAACACCCATTATTGGGTTATTTTCGCCGAATGTATCTATGAATTCTTCAAATTCATAAGACTTTATTCTTGTTCCGTTTCTTCTAATAGTTATATAATCATCTTCAGAATTAAATCCAAACGAATTTTGATCATAGAAATTTTGTAATCCTATTAACCCATCATTAATTTTTTCGTACTCATTCATATTGGACAGTGAATTTACTATCTGAAATATTCCTTCTTCATCAGTACCGATTGTAGTTGCAGAGCCTCCTAATAATGCTGCATTTGTAGTATATAAAACTAATCTAGTAAGTTTTCGGTCTATAGGTGTTATTGTATCGTCTGCTATATTACTTTGTTCATCAGTATCTCTTTTAATAAATTTTCTTTCTAGCCCGTTTTTAATCCAATCCACAAATGATCTATTTGCTTTTTGTTTATCAGTATAGTTATCAAAGACATCGTCTTTTAAATACTTACCGGAGTTATACCTACCCATTTTTGGTCCAGATAAATATGTGAACCTTGAATTTAAAATTGTAGCTTCTGCATCAAATTCATTACTAAAATTTATACCTTGTATTATTTCATCATCTTGTTCATTTAATATATTTTTTAACTTAATCATTGTTTATTTACCTTAATTACCATCTGTCGCTATATTCGTTATTAGGATCAGGTGTATTATCAGAAAAATCATCCGAGTCGGTTACAGTATCACCAGTTGCTCCATCATCTCCAGTATCACCAGTTGCTCCATCATCACCAGTATCACCAGTATCACCTGAAGAAGTTTGTTGATTGTCTGTTGCAGCTGTATTTGCATTATACAATTCTATTATTTTTTCAAATTTCTTACGATTATTCACATTTTCAGCTGATAATTCTCCTTCTTCATTTTCATAATCTTGCATTGCAGCATATAAAGATTTTCGTATAAAGCTATTATCAGGTTTCATATTAGGAGATGCATCATCTAAATCAAACTCACTTGTTTTCCCATACACAGCTTTTAATTCTGCAGTAGAATTAGCCCATTTTCTATATGCGTCACCAGCTTTTTTATTAAATCCTGTTCTAAATTTACCTGGCATACGTTTTCTTTTACTTATAGTTACAGAAGTTTCTGTAGAAGCTTCTTCACCATTTTCTACTGGAACTTCGGCGCCTTCGCCTGCACCTGTAGTTTCAATTTCTTGTGGTATTGTTCTATCTAATATCTTATTTTTCTTATTATTTTTAGATATTTGTTTAACTGCTTTTGCATTAGTTAAAGCTGCAGCCATAGCTTTATCATTTTTAATGTTTTGTTTCATTTGATCTTTTTGATCTTTTGACATTCCTTTTCTCTTACGAACATCAGCATCAAATGTTTCAGCTTTATCAACAACAATTTTTATCCAATCAAAATAATTTTCTGCTTCATATATATTTGCTCCAGAAACATTTCCTAATAATTGTTTGCCAGCAAATCCATTTTCAAAATCTTTACTTTCACTTTTAGGCAAAACAAAAATATCTAAACTATAAAATGGTTTCTTTTTATAATTTGGACCTATAAATAATATATTTGAACTTTTGAAAATATTCTTTTCTTTCCAATTATGTTGATCTGAAAATTCTTTAAGCTTTTCCATGTATTCTTGTACTGATAAATTACTAAGCTTTTTTCTTTTATTTGAAACTCGTTTAACATTGAAAATATCAGAAAATCCTAAAGATTTATAATTTTGAAAATCTTTACGATTGATATCTCGTACTACCCATCGTATTTTATGTAAAGTTTTTTCATATAGTTTTTCTTTATATGCAGAAATCAACTCTTCTTTTAATAGTTTTCTATATTTTGTATTATTATATAGCATAATTCGTCTCTTCTTTTTTTATAAATATATATTACATATCAATATCAAGTGTAACAAGAAAATTAATATCAATATCATCTCGTTTTCTAATAGGATTTGCTAATTTACCTACTGCTAATAATTGTCCTTGATCATTATATAATCCAATTTCTGTTATATATGGTTGAAAATCACTTCCTGTCGCCCATGATTGTATATTAATATTATCATCTAGCAATGTAGTTGGATTTGTTGAAACATTGAATTCTCCTGCTCCAACTCTAATTAATGCAGAATGTTCATATAATTGTACTGTACTTTGATAACTAGCAGTATATGGCTGCGTTAATATGTCGTTAAACGCTTTATATGGAAATGAAATTACTGCTATACCATGATCAGAAAATATATTTCCTACATGATTAGTTTGCATCATTCCACCATGCTCGTTACGGTCCGATAACGAAGTTATTTGAGCTTGTGTAAGTGACTTATTAAAGACTCTTATTTCATCTAGTTCTCCTTGGAAACCGTTTAAATAATTGGAATAACCGCCTATTGTTAATGGGTCTCTGTTATCGATCGTAGCAGACGATGTAAATGGAGTATTAAACTGTGTTAATAACAAATTAAAACTTCCAGATGATTGCTTTATTCCGTCAATATATAACTCTAATGAACTACCTGTTTTTTGACATAAAACATGATACCACGTATCTACGTTAAGAATAGAAGAAGTAATATTTGATTGAAAATTACTAGCTCCTTTAACAGAAAAATCAATTTTACTATCTGTATTCAATTGTATAGCAAACGGCCATTTTGGACTTGAAATTGTATTTAATTTTCCTGCAACTAATTGAGTATTACTTGGACTAACTGAATGTTTTAAAAATAATGAAATTGCATAATTATAATTTCTATTATAATATCCTTCAATTGGTGTTTGAAAATAATCCTTAGAATTGAAATGAAGTGAATTTCCTGGGCCGGTATCTCTACTAGTATATGGTACGCCTGGTCTTAATTGATTAACTATTTCAGATTTATCTATATGAACGTTATTTAATGTAAAGTTTGTATATTTCCAATTGGAAGTATCATGATATTCATTGAATCCATCATAGAAAGTTTCGCCTCCAGGAAAAGATCCTGTATCTACTAATGTATTATATAAGTTACTATATCTGTCAGATTTAATTTCTCCATATGACCAATGATCAACAGTTCCCGCATTTGAACTAGAATAACTTATAGATCCAGAAAATATAAATGATTCTTTTTTAACTCCGTCGCCTAATTTTGCATGTGGTATACTTATAACAGATGCAGATTCATATAAATGTTTTTTAGTTTTTGTTAAATCATTAGGTCCATGTACTTTGCTTGGCTCACCTTTTCTTTTATAGAATAATTGATTTATAGAATGATATACTGAAAACTGAAATGTACCATCTGGATTTTTTAAATATTGCGGTTCATCTAATTTACTACTAGATATTTGTGGTATTGGAGATACATATAACGCACGAGATATTGTATAATTATCTGCAGTAGCACTTGCTGAAACAAATATAAATTGTTTGTTTGCTAAAAAAGGACTAACTTTAAAATCAGATGATTCTATTTTCTTTAATACAGTAGGCAGAATACCTTTATATACATTTGTATCTTTTAATTGTGTATGTGCCATAATAGTAAAAACCCGTTATATCTTTTAATATAAATATAACAGGCTTAAATTCAATGAAAAATATTAAAAGTCTAATTTCACACGTATTAGTGCTTCTCTAGAAAATGATTTTAGTAATGGTTTACTTAATTTAGCAACAGCCAATAATTCATTAGAATCATTATACATTCCAACTGTAGTTATATATGAGACAGGATCTCCAATAAATGTATTTTGAGCTATTTGACCAACACTACCAGTAACATATGAAGGATTATTTGAAAAGTTATACATTCCATTTTTGATTCTAACAAAATAATGCGTACTTGTTATAGTTTCTTCATTTCTTGCTTCGAAAGCTTTGTTATTTGCCCCTTTAGATCCGGAGATTGAATGATATAATAAAAAATGATTGTTTCCTTCTGAATTAGATCCTGTATTACTTTGGAATGCTAATTTTTGATCTAACATTTTACCATCTAATATTAAAATTCCATGTTGTGGATAAAATAATCCATAATATTTAATACCACTAACATTGCCGCCTTCTAAATGCACTCCATTGTCAATACTTCCAGAGACAATATTAAATATTTTTCCAGACGCACCAGAAGAGCCTTGACTAATAGAAGAATCATCAATTAATGTAAAAGTACTTGATCCTAGTGAAGCAACACCACTCCCTGAAGCATTAGTTGATTTACTGTTAATTGACGTTAATGGTAGTTCCCAATTTCCAATATCTAGTGCTTCTTTCATTCTATTTCGTTGCACGTTAATAATATATATATGATCTGTACTACCAGATCCAGCTGTAACAAATTGATCAGATTTTGGATCTAATAATAATCTAGCATATTGACCATATATTGCTTTTGAAGCTGGATTTTCATTTGTTCCCAAATTTGAAGAACCTAATCCATTTAAATTTCCATATGCTGCAGCAAACTGTACAGCTGAGCCTGATTCACTAGTATCTTTTTGATATACATCAACATAATGACGAATTTGACTTATTGTTTGAGTAGATGCTGTAAAAAATGTAGATAATGTTCCTTGATTATCACTCCATAATCCTGCTGTAACTACTTGCGTTTGATTGTCAACTATATCTTCTACAGGATTAAATCTAGAATATGTTTGTCCCGAATTAGATAATATTTGTGCTTGTTGCATTTGAGCAATCATTTCATTAGCTTTTTGTTGCGCTAACGCATCAATTTGTGCTTGAGTCGTATCTACGGGAGCTGTAGTAACTGTTGGATTTAAACTAGCATTTGATGCTGCAACTGCATCTGCTACACTTATATTTGTTTGTACATTTCTATTTGGGGTTAATTCATTACCTGGAGCTGATCCTGGAAGTATAGCTCCATGTTTAGGTAATTGCTTTAAATTATTTATCATTTTCTTCATAATATATACCTAATTACCTTGGATGGCAGTTTGAGTTGTTAATTGTTTTACTAATACATTAATGGTAATACTTCCTCCTGTTTCATTACCAATAATTGTAATAGTTGCAGCTTTATCTGCTGTTGCTTGAGTTTTAGCAGTAATTGAAAATTCCATTCCAGCTGCAATTACACTTTGTGCATCTTCATTTGCTCCTATAAATCTAGGAGTGCTAGGAAGTAAAGCTGTATTTAATGGTTTAGTAACACTTAGTTCAACTGCAGTTGAATCAGATAATATTGCACTATAACCAAATGTAGAATTACCGCCAGCTAAGTTACTTGTATTTGGTACAATTATAGAACTATCGCCAGGAGCTAATAATGTTATAGATGTAGCTCCAACTGTAACAACAGGTATTTGTGTTGTTTGTTTTGGTAAACTTACTAATTTATATCTTAATGCTTGTGTTTCATCTGGTACTGCTTCTGTAACTGGCATATTTTCTATAAGAATGCCATAAAAATCTGTACCTTCTGAGTGATTAGGATTCCACAATGAATAATCTACCTCATCATCTCCTAATGCAAACTGTGTAATATTGAATGCATTATCACCACGAGCTAGAAGTTCTCTTCCTTTCTTTGTGAGTATTGCATCAACTGTTACTGAACTGTTATCTAAATATCCCATTTATATTACCTTTTTTAATAAATATTACTATCTTTTATTTTTTACCTATATGTAAAATTACCTCCTTGACTTGAATTATTTCCGCCTGTATTTCTATTGCTAGTTCTAGTAGTTGTTTGATCTCCTAAATTATCATTATTTGGTAAAGATATATTTCCAGTCCTTCCACCTTTACTGTTATTAGACGATTTAGAAGTATCTTTATCAGGTAGAACAATATTAGTAGGAGTTGTATTAACTATAATTTGATTTGGATTTGCATCAAAAATTTCAGCTACCGGGCCTCCGTCAATTGTATCTAATGAATCAATATTAAAATCTGGACTGGTCATTTTACATCCTTCATATTCTACATTTTCTTGTGCAGCTGGAAGAAAGTCTTGAGTTTGTGCCCTACGTAAACGATATCCTAAATAGTTATCTCCACGAATATTTAATTCTTTTAATCTAACACCGCTATTTACTGGTTGAGTAATGGCTCCTCCCAGAAATCCTCCAAACTTAAATTCAGAATCATTTCCGTCTGTTCCCCAATCATATGATCCGCTAAAAGGTTTTGCTAATTTTCCAGTAGTTGAATCAGCTAATGTAGTACCAGCTGGTACTGGAGACCCATTTAGTAAAAATGTTATATTAGCTCCACCATCAGCTTTTATTTGTATTGTAGCTGTGACTTCATCAGAAACATTCATATTAAATAATGGAATTCTATTGCTAGGCCTAGCAGTACCACCTGCAGCTGCAGTATCATATGGCATTACTGCTATTTCACCAACAGCAATGTCTGATGTTGTTGTTCGCATGAATCCATATAATAAATTTCCGCTATAATCTTTATTATCACTATCTGTTTTAATAACGCCTGCAACGTATCCTCTAGAACTAAATCGATTACCTAATATATCAATATCATGTATTATAACAGGTGCGTCAGCTCTTCTAAAATTTTGTTTTGTTCTAAAACTACTTTCACCATATGATTGCAACTGATCCGCTCTGAGTCGCACACCAGCTGAACTAGGATTAGGATTTGTTAGTGGGTCAATTGAAGCTGATATTACTGTAAATATATCTGATGGTAATACATTGTTAATATTATAATCTCCATTAGTTCCTCCAAAATGATGATATAAAGATGGAGATTTTGGTACAATATATTTTTCTTCGAAGAATTCTGAAAATCTACTTCCTGTATATGATGGTAATAGAGCATCTCCTGTCCAACTTGGTGTTAATACAGGTTTCCATTCGCCGCCTGTTCTAATTAATGTTTCATAGAAATATGGCACTGATTCATATGAATCGCTTGAAGTTAATAATATTTGTAATTGATCATCATCAGCACCAGTTACAGAATATGGTCTATTAATTTCTGTTAATAATGTATTATTACTTGCTGTTGATATTAACGATATTTTTAATTCTTCACTAAATGAGTCTAAAGATTTATCAACTAATGGTAATGCAGTGTCTTTGTTTCGTTCTAATATATTTGGTTGAATTAATAACCCAGTTAATTTATCAGCTCGAGCAGGTAATAATTGATCTAGTTGTTTAAAAAATCCTAAATCAAACAATGAAAATATTTTAATAAATGCATTTAAGTCATTTTTTTGATTGTATTTTTTCCAATAATTTGTTGATTGTTGTTTTAAATCTGGATATGATCTTGCATTTAAGTCTCCTGGATCTCCTATATAATCATCCAACATAGTAAAACCTAATTGAGCAATTATATCTTCATTAATCATAGTTTGAGGAGAAAAATATACTCCTAATTTTTTAATATCTAGCGCAGCTTTGTCAAATTGACTACGTTCTGCTCTTGTTTGAAAATCTAATACTCCTATTAGTTCATTATCTTCGATACGAACTTTATTATCATCAAATGTACCAGCACCCAATGAAATACCATCATAATAATATATTTCTTCTATAGAATCATATGGTATCTGAGTTGACCAAGAACCAAATGATGAGCTAATACCATTAGCAACAGGTTGTACCCCAATTAAGCTTCCTGTTTCTGCGTGATTAACACGTTCTGTTAACGGAAGTCTATATAATAGTTCATCATATGAATCAACATTTCCATCATATGCAGCAGGTGCTTTAGTATGATTTATAAACGGATTATCTAAATCTCCAATTTGATTTGTATGATTTAATTCAGAACTCCAAAAACGTAATTCTTGTACCTGTCCTTTTAATCTTTTATATGGTGAAAAAGCATTACCAATTATGAATTGGCCGTCTGATTTAAATCCAATGTTTTTAACAAAAGATTCAACTGATGTAAATGACGAACTAACAGTTGATACAATTTTTCCGTCTTTTGCTCGACTAGCTATTATTTGAACTTGTTCTAGGGCATCTTGATTACTTTTTAATAATGTATTTATATATCCACCATCAAACATTTCAAATTCTGGAGTTGTAACGAGCGGTCCATATCCAGTTTTTGGGAGTATTCCTAATGTACCTTTTGTTCCAGAAGTAAAGTTTATTACTACTCTACTAGAATCAGTTCTAGGTCCAAATTGGTATAATACCATTTGACTAGGCATTGATGGATTAGTTAATACATTATCTAATCTAAATCTTAATTCTATACATTTAATAGTATTTGCTGTATAATCAGTTCTAAGGCTTCCAGCTGGATTATTGATTAAGTCCAAAGAATAATCAAAGTTTAATTTATTATATTGTGGAATTCTGTTTAATCTTGGACCACCATATTCTTTAATTGTAACTAATGATTGTGGAATTCCATAGCATGCTAATAATGCATGTATACTTCGTTTTGTTCCTTTTGATTTTAATAATCCTGGAATATTATTAACAATACGTCTCCATGTATTATATGTCACATCTTTTAATGGAACTGCAGGGTCTCCAACACTATTCGATCCAGTTAGTGGTGTTCCGCCTTCATTTGTACCTAACGTATATTCCCATAAATTTCTATCTTGATTTCCATCGATTAGATGCCAGCCAAATTGTTTGGCAACTGAATATAATAGTTCGTTAGGCATACCTAGTTTTGGATGTTCATCACGTTTGTTAATACGTGTCATTGCACTAATATATGTATACAAGATATCATAATGTTGACCTAACATATTAACAAACAATTTTAATTGATCACTATTTTCATCTAATAATATAAATTCAGGAACTGACCTTGTTAACTTATTATCATTTAATTGATCATATAAAGATGCACTGGAAATTGTTTCATTATACCAAGTTTCAAATATACTACTAGAAACAGAATATAAACTAAACGGTACTGTACTATTTGATTTAGGAGCTGGTGTTATGTAACTACCGGTAACTACTGCAACTGTTGCATTTTCTAATGGTACATCATTGCTAAATAATCCTGATGAAGATTCATAATATAAAAAGTTTTCAAAATCGTCAAATCCGCCTATCAACGTATTTTTTAATGTGTCATATTCCAAGGCATTTGTAATAGATACAGATCCAGATAATTGAGAAGCTGATTGTGATTGAGCTGCATAATATTCAATTAAATTTAACTTATATCTAAAATTAGTCAATCTTTCTTCTGCAGAACTATAAAATACAAAATTATTAAAATCTGTATAATCAATATTTAATTTTGCTGTTCCTAAACTACCAGAAAAATAATAATCAACTAATTGTTGTGATGTTTGTAATGAAGAACCTAATAAATCATTCCAATTTTTTAAATTTGTTTCTGATGAAACATTGAATGCTGAATCCGCAGCTTCCCAGTTAGGACCTTGTATTAATTTTCCTAATTCTTTTATTTCTTCTGGAATAACAACAAGATTATCAATATATGGACGTTTATTTTCACATACTAACCAACATTTAAATTGTACTTCAATATTATCTGGAATTGGTTCTATTAATTTTACATATATAAATTCGCCAATTACTACACTATTTATGTATTCATATGTTTTGTTTCTACCAAAATTTACTAGATAACGTTTTAATGTGCCAGGTATTGATGTTTGATTAACGGTATTAATGTAATTATTAACTAATGTAAGAAAATCACGATTTTTTTTAGAAATTGCTTTTAATCGTATTTCTGTTCTATCTGGTGATATTTCGTCAACTTTTAGATATTGTTGTAAATAATCTCCTAATATTGCTTCGAAAAAATTAATTACAAATTTATAATTACCGCTTGTAATTTTTTGTGTTTCTAAAAATGATCGGATATCGAGAGCAACAGCATTATTTAACTTCGCCTCAGCTGAAGTTGGTGGTGGATTTTTTACATTATATTGAATAGGAATAGATACTACAGAATCACTAGAATTTCCAGATTTAATTATAGATCCAGGTGTTTTACCAGCTAATGGATCTTCAGATTTTGTAGTTGATGTTAAACCTAATTCATTTGCAATAGGATTACCTTTATCTTCTAACATTATATTATGATCTCCAGTAACCCAATTTTCTCCAGAATATAAATGTATTTCTGATCCATATGAATGTGCTAAATCAACTAGTTTTACTTGTTGCTCTGGAGGAGTTAATAATTCTCGAGATTTTTGATCAATTCGTTTTCCTATAATAGGACCTTGAGCTTCTAATATGTCTTTTTTATTTGTATATTGATTTAACATATTTTATTTTCCATTATTCTTGATCTTTATATTGTACAGGAGCCAATACGTTTCTATCACTAGCAACAAATTGACCATTTACTATACTAGGAGATCCTCCTACTCGATATTGATTACCTAAAATTTTCCAAAATTCCAATAGTCTATTATCATCTAGATGATAACCCAAAGTAGCATCCATTCCTATTAGAAATGTAGAATCAGAAATTATTTGGAAAGGTTTATTTGTTTGAACTAAAGTAATTGGGGCAGCTCTTGATTTTACTCCTATATTAAATCTATCCCCTGTAACAAATTCTGAGCTTGGTATAATAAATTCAGCAAATATTATTTTTGCTACACCAGGCCCCATTGTATTTGGATCTAGATATCCAGGATATATATTAGGCCAAAATTGTTGCTGGTCTTCTCCATTAAATGTAGCATTATTATTTATATCTGCATAACCTGATTGAAAACCAGTTAATTGATTAGGATAACTACCTAAATGTGGTTTTTGATATAAGTATCGAAATTCTCTGTCTTTTCCACCTGGTCCGTATTTAATAAGTGAAAAAGCCATTGTTCCATTTAATACAGTATTACCAACTGGTAAATATTTATGATGTACTTTTACTAAAATTCTAAGAGGATTTCCAGTTTGTGCAAATTCTGGAGTAATCTTTATTCCACCACGAGCGCCCATTTGTTCACTTCCATATACAAGGTCATCCATTAATATACCACCCCATGTTGCTTGGCCGAATCTAAAATCTTCAGAAGGTTTCATTCTTACATAATAAAAACTTGTAGTATCAATATCTAATGTAACATCTTCAATTTCAGGAATAGAAATAGGTAATTGGTTTATTTTAACAGTAGCAGGAAATTTAAAATAATTAAAATTTGTTTTTTTTGTTTCAAGAAATGATCCCATGTCTATATTTTCTGCTACTCCTTCTATATGTAATTTTTGTCCTAATTGAATACCTACACCATCTCCTCCAACTGACATTACAGAACCAGAAATGTTTGATTTAAACATTATGTTTCCAGCATCATCACGACGTGCAAATAATTTAGTTTTATTTTTATATAATAATCCTTTTTCAATATAAGGAATTTGACCGTTCCAAATAACAGGATCATAGCTATCGACTGTACCAGATGCTCCATTTGGAGTTCCAGCTGGTTTTGGTTTTGGGTCACCAAAACTAGGTTTATTTCCTGGATTAGGAGTGACTTGCATAGGAAGTAACATTGCGTGATTACTTTTTTTGTGTTTAGCTCCAACCATTGCTCCCATGTTAGGATGTATATGATAGTCTCCTATATATTCTTTTCCGTTTATATATGTGTATTCTCCACCAATAGTTGTTAAATTTT
>TARA_B100000963_G_scaffold124385_1_pt1 | contig 12494 bp, 12 predicted proteins | sample TARA_B100000963 | Tara Oceans TARA_B100000963 (sample SAMEA2622097) | marine metagenome | biome: marine biome (ENVO:00000447); feature: surface water layer (ENVO:00002042); material: "saline water (ENVO:00002010), including plankton (ENVO:xxxxxxxx)" | depth 5 m | reverse complement strand
AATGGTAAACAAATATTCATATTAGCAGAAGGTAGATTAGTCAATTTAGGGTGTGCGACAGGGCATGCAAGTTTTGTGATGTCTACTTCCTTTTCAAATCAAGTGTTAGCCCAAGTATTTTTAGCAAAGAATAAACCTTTAACAGGAATTTATGATTTACCTAGAAAATTAGATGAAGAAGTTGCAAGAATTCATTTAAAACATCTGGATGCTGATTTAACACAACTAACAAAATCTCAAGCAGAATATATTGGTGTTAAAATTGGTGGACCTTATAAAAAGGATGAATATCGTTATTAAGATTCGTTTATAAATCCATCAACTAATAAAAGTAAAATAATATGATGTGTCATCTCTACAATATTATATTCGTCTGAATCAATCCAAAAGTTAATTCTACCTAGATTATTGAGCTTATTGTTTTTTGAAAAACCAGTTAAGGTAATGACATCCATATTGACCTTCTTACAGTAGTTTGCAGCATTTACCATATTCATTGAATTTCCGCTAGAACTAATAAGTACAACCAAATCATTTTCTTCTGCATAAAATTTTAGAGCTTGTTCTACCCAGTTTTCATAGCCATAATCATTAGCGAAACAAGTAATTAAATCAGCTTCATTAAAATTAATTGCTTTAATAGATGCATTTTTAGTGAAGTCTACAGCAACATGACTTGCCATTGCTGCGCTTCCTCCGTTTCCAGCTAAAATAATTTTACCGCCTTTATTTTTTGTTTTTTTAATTAAATCAGCCGACTTTGATAATAAATCTAAATCAATATCATTATTTATTGCATCAATATATTGCCCTATAAATTCTTTAAATATTTTATCCATTATCCCTCCACAAAGATTATTTTTGAGCCATGAGTTTCAAAATTAAAGTCTAAAAAAGTATTTTTAATCATTTTGTCTTCAAAGGCTTTTTGGTTATTTCTTGGGACATAAAATAGAATGAACCCTCCACCTCCAGCGCCTAAAACTTTTCCTCCAAGAGCACCTGCATTAATTCCTTTTTGATATAGTTTTTCAATACTATCATTTGAAATTCCTTCAGCCATTTCTTTTTTTATCTTCCACATTTTATCTAAAAAATTTCCTGCCTTATCTAAAGAACCAGAAAAAAGTATTTCTTCAAATTCATCAACACTACTTACAAGCATTGAATTTTTTAATTTATTTTTTTTGCTTGATTTTGATTGCTTTGATAGAATAGTATTAGCGCTTCTTGTAATATCAGTATAGCAGAGGTATAAATTTCTATCTAATTCTGAGAAATTAGAATCAATAAGTTTAAATTCAACCTTTCCATCAGTGTTAAATTTAATCTTTTTTACTCCTCCTAAAGCACAGCCATATTGATCTTGCTTTCCGATTGGATTTTTGCAAATATTAATTTCTATATGACAAGCCTCTTCAGCCAATTCTTGCTGAGATTTTATAATATTTTTATAGTTATACATCGCGTTAAGCAAACCTACAGTTATGGCACTTGAAGAGCCTAAACCAGAACCTGAGGATGGGATATCTGATAGTGTAGTAATTTCTACACCATTTCTAATACCAGTTTTTTTCATTGCTTCTCTTACCAATACATGTTCAATATTGTCAACACTGCTGACAATTTCTTTCTTTGAATAATTAATATATATCATGTCGTCAAATCTTTCCTTTATTATTACATATACATATTTGTTTATTGAAGATGATATAACTTTGCCAGGCTCTTTCTTGAAATAACTTGGCAAATCTGACCCTCCACCTGCAAATGAAATTCTTAAGGGTGTTTTTGATATAATCATTTAACCTCTCTAACTACATTTAATTTTTTCATTGTCTTAATTGACTCCTCTAATATACCTTCATCAATATCTGAATTCATCATATAATCATAGTAAGATTGAACACTATACTCCGTGGTTCTTTTTGGCTTCCAGCCAAGTTGTTGAATTTTTGAAATATCAGAAAATGCATGCCTTGTATCTCCGAATCTATAAAGATTTGGTATATTGAGTTGCAAGCTTTCTTTGTTAAATACTTTTGCTACAATCTTGCAAAAATCTTTAATAGTAATGGCTTGACCCCCACCAATATTATATGTGTTAAAATTAGTATTTGAATTTTCAAGTACTAAAATATTCGCGTCAACAACATCATGGATATTTACAAAATCTCTAATCATATTTCCATCTTCATAAATTATTGGAGCTTTATTAAAATTATAAAACATAGAGAAAATTCTTAAGGCACCGCTATATGTATTATAGAATGATTGTCTTTCTCCTTGAACAATTGAGTATCTTAAAGTGGTTGTTGGTATATCATATCTTTGTCCAAAATTTAAAGACATTTTTTCTTGAGCATATTTCGAAATAGCATATTGATTTGGAGGGTTAGAATGATTTTCTTTTGTTTTACACCACTGTAATTTATTACCATTTAAGTCTAAATGAGACCATATACCTTTTTTTAAATTTTTCTCTTCTCGCATATTAGGAAAAACTGAGTTTCCATTAATATCTTTATATGCACCTTCACCATTTACAAATTGACTCGAAGCAACGATAATCTTCTTAATTTTTAATTTATTTTTTACTGCAATTTCATATATAAGAGCGTTTCCTGTACAATTGGTATGAAAGAATTTTGAAAAATATGGTAAGTAGTCTTGATATGCTGCAAAATTATAGACATAATCTACATTAATTAAAGATTTTGCTAATAGATCATAATCGTTTATATCTCCATTTATAAATTCAGCTTTTGAATTTAAATATTTTGGCTTTCCTTTCAGGTGCACCGGTTGTTGAAGATTATCTAAAATTCTTACATCTAAGCCTTTTTCAAGTAATGCGTCTACGGTATGTGATCCTATGAAACCAGCGCCTCCAATGACTAAAGCTCTCATTTACCACTTCCTCTAAAAACTGTTAGCATGGTTTTAAAAATTATTTTCATATCCATCATAAAGCTTCTATTATTAATGTAATCTAAATCTTTTTGTATCCATTCATCAGGATCTGATATCTGATTTCTTCCTTCAACTTGCCATAAACATGTTATTCCTGGTTTAACTTTTAACTTTCTTTTTTGAAATTCAGTAAAGTTTGCATATTCAGTTTGCAAAGGAGGCCTTGGACCAACAACACTCATAGACCCTGAAAGTACAGATAAAAATTGAGGAAGTTCATCAATACTATATTTTCGAAGAACTTTTCCAATTTTAGTTATTCTTGGATCATTTTTCATTTTGAAGAATGGTCCTTTCATTTCATTATTGCTTTGTAAAGAATCTTTCAAATCATCTGCATTTAGTACCATTGTTCTAAACTTAAAAGAATTAAAATAAACTCCGTCTTTGCCAACTACTTTCCATCTATAAAGAATTGGTCCCTTAGAAGTAAATTTTATTATTAGAGAAACAAACAACATCGGTATAAATAAAAGTAATAACATTGAAAATGAAAAAATTAAATCAAATAATCTTTTAGAAACTTTATAAATCATTTGAGTTTTTTTTAGCTAAAACAGCCCTATTAGTCAAATTTTGCCAGTCTTTTTCAGGTCTGACCTTATGATTAGTCTTGATAGCCGCCTTGAGTACATTAGCATCTATATTAAGAGAATCAGCAAATCTTACCATTGATTGAATATCTTTTGGAAAACAGCTACCTCCAAATCCAAGCTTACCATCATGACCAGGCACGTCCCAATGAGAAGATCCAATCCTATCATCATTTTTTGCAATATCAATTACATCGCTGAATTCAATACCAATTTGATCACACAATAATTTCATTTCATTTGCAAATGATACTTTTGTAGCTAGAAATGTATTAATTAAATTTTTTGTCATTTCAGCGGTACTATAATTTGTGACGATAATTTTGATTTTATTAAAAAGGCTTTTATAAAAAGCAGATAGATTGGCACACACTTCTTCACTGCCTCCCAATATTATAAATTTTTGATTTCTAAAATCTTCAATAAAACTTGCTTCACGTAAAAACTCAGGGTTATATATAATATCAATATTATTATTTATAGTCTGCAATTTTTGAGATGTCCCAGGTGGAACCGTTGATTTTATAACTACTATTTTTTTCTGAGATTCTTTATTTACACATGAATTAATTTGCGTAAGAGTTTCTTCAACTATGTCTGTATGACATGTTCCATCTTCATTCATTGGTGTTGGTAAACACAAAAAGATTATATCGGAGTCATATACAAGTTCTTTTAGAACGTGATGTGTAGATTTTTCCTTGATAAATTTATCATATGTACTGACATTAAATGATTCATTAATAACATGCTTTATCGCTGATCCAACATAGCCCTGACCAATTATACCTATATTTTTATATTTATATTTTCGATCCATTATTTATTGAGTTTAATAATTAACTAATTGATTATAATTTAATTAAAAGTGAATGATATTGTTCAAAAATAACATCCCAGTTCCAAAATTTTCTAATATTTTTTCCTAATTTTTTTGCGTCAATAACAAAAGAAGTTTCATCTTTTTCAAACATATTAATTATATCATCAAGATTATTGGATTTTTTATTAAAAAATAACTTTTGATTATACTCCCCTTTGAATTGCTCTATTACTTCTCTATTAAAAGGTGTATCAACACAAATTGAGGGTACATCGCTTGCGACAACTCTAACTAAGGCTGGATTTATGCCACCTAATGAGTGGCCATGAAGATACGCTTTAGAATTTAGTATTAATTGGTCAAGATATTCCTGATCCTCTACAATGCCCAAGATTTCAATTTTTTTCCCTTCAATTCTTTTTTCAATATTTTTAAACCATTTAGTATTAGGCACCTCACCTGCAATAACTAAAGAAGATTTTGAATTTGAATTAATAAAGCCCTCAATCAAAACATCAGTTAAATTATGAGGGGTTAATCTTGACATTATAAAGAAATAGCCATCTGGATACTTTTTGCACAAATCTATTTCTTTCTTGATAATTAACTCTTTTTGACATCCATATCCTATCCAATCAATATTTGTAAATAATCTTTTTTTATATTCAATAACCATATTTTTAGCATCAGTAATGACTTTATGACAAAATATATATGAAATTATCGCACCCACATTAAAAAAGATGTGCCTCAGCCCCCATGGCCATTTAGGATCTTTCCAAATCATTCCGTTAAGATTTGCAAATACTTTTTTACCAAAAATTCTTGGGATAAAGCATAAATAGCTGTTGTTTATCCATAAGTAAAGTATCGTATCACAGTCTTTTGAAAATGTTGCATATATTGTTGACTTAATATTTATAATTATTTGTCCATATTTACCCCCTGGACCCTTATGTCTAACAACTTTTGCCCCTTTATAGTAAGTAATTTTTGGCTCTTTATCATTTGTCCACCACGTATGAACAGTGAAATTGTGTCCTTTATTGATGAATCTTGGTGCAAATTCCCTTGCAATATCTTCAGCACTAGATTTTGAATGTGGGAGGCCTCTTACTGAGCCAATTAAATGAATATTCATTTTGGAGATTTAGATTGTAAAATCTTGACTACAATATCAGATGTATTCTTTACTTGATACTCTTGTGGTGAAGCCCATTCAGTTGATGTATTTACGGCAATACTAACAGAATCTACTATAGAATTTAAATTGCAGCCTGAAATAATATTACTTCCTGCTTCTAGAGTTTCTGGTCTTTCAGTGACATCTCTAATTGTCACGTTCGGTATATTAAATATGCAACATTCTTCTTGAACAGTACCGCTATCAGTTAAAACACAAAATGAATTTTTTTCTAATTTTATAAAATCAAAAAGGCTGAACGGTGTAGCTAAAATTAATTTATTTTTGTCAAAGTCATAATTTAGATCGCTTATTCTATGTATTAATCTTGGATGTGCACTGATAATAAAAGGCATTTTGTAGTCATCGCTTAATTTTAAAAAACTATCAATAAAAATCTTTAATCTTTTTTTAGAATCAACATTTTCAGCTCTGTGCAAAGTCACTAAAAAGTACTTATTTTTCTTAACCTTCATTTTTGATAAAACTTTACTATTGTTAATTTCTTTTTCGTAAGTGTTAAGAACTTCCGCAATAGGATTACCGACGATAAATATTTTAGATCTTTTAAAACCTTCGTTTACTAGATTTTCTTTACTACGACTAGTATATGGCATGAGTATGTCACTACTATGATCTATTATTCTTCTGTTACATTCTTCAGGGACTCTATTGTCAAAGCATCTATTCCCTGCTTCAAGATGATATACAGGAATTTGTAATCTTTGAGCAATAATAGAAGTTAGACCACTATTAGTATCTCCAAGAATAAGTAATTTATCCGGTTTTTCTTTTAGTAATATTTTTTCGGTTTTTTTTAAGATTTTTCCGACTTGCGATGAAAAGTTGGGTTCAACAATATTGAGATTAAAATCAGGTTCTCTTAAATTTAATTCCTCAAAAAAAATTTCATTTAACTCTTTTGTAAAGTTCTGACCAGTATGTATAATTTTATGATCATAAAATTTGTCTAACTTTTTAAAAATAATAGATAATCTAATTATTTCAGGTCTTGTACCTACAATTGATATTATTTTCATGCTAAAATTTCAGAATTACTAAAAGTCTTTATTGATAATAGTTTTTTTGATTCAAGTAATTTATACAAATCCTCAGTTGAGATATTATCATCTTTAGAGCTATACTCTATAATTGGGAGAGACTCTGGTTGGACAGATACAAGCTCAGGTAAAACTGAATTAATTACATAAGTAAAATCATCAATCTTCCAGGCTCTTAACATTTCTTCAGCAGATATTAAACTCTCATGAATTTTTTCACCCGGCCTAATTCCAGTTATTGAAATTTCAATATCTCTATCACCAATTAAAACCTTAGCTAAATCTGTCATTTTTGCCGATGGTACTATAGGAATAAAAGTTTCTCCAGCATTGCCCTTTAATATCGCGTTAAAAATCAAGTCTACAGCATTATTGAGAGAAAGCAAAAATCGTGTCATTCTTTCGTCTGTTATAGTGATTGGACCGCCGGATTGAATTTGAGTTAAGAATAGTGGGATGACAGATCCTCTTGAAGCAAGTACATTTCCATAACGAACACAAATATACCGAGTCTTTGAATTGGTTAAATTAGCAGTCAAAAAAATTTTTTCCTGTAAAGCTTTGGTCATTCCCATGACATTTATTGGTTGGCAAGCTTTATCAGTTGAAATACCAACAACTGTTTCCACAGGGATATTGAAATTGTTTATTGCATTAACAATATTATTAGGTCCATTTAAATTAGTATCAATAGCTTGGTAAGGGAAATATTCACATGAAGGAACTTGCTTTAAAGCCGCGGTATTTAATACAATATCTACATCTCTTAGTGCACTAACAACATCATTATAATTTCTTACATCACCAATTATGAAAGAAACCGTATTATTAAAATTATTATATATAACTTCATCAGTTGGATTTTTTATGGATAAATATTCTTGTCGAAGAGAATGTTGTTTAGCCTCATCTCTGCTAAAGAGAATAATTTTTTTGGGTACATCATTTTCTTTTGATAGCAGCCTTTTAAGCAAGGTTTTACCGAGTGATCCAGTACCCCCAGTAATTAATACTGTTTTATCTTTAAATATTGTCTTTTCCATTTACGTAAGATAACAAGAAAACTCATTTATATTAATATTTATTTATACATACTTTCATAAAGTACATAATCATTATACATCTCTTTAATTAAATCTTCCCAACTATAAGAATATTGAAAAATATTATTTTTAAACTTTGTAGGATTAAGACTCCTATCACATACAAAATTGTTATTTTGAGTAATATTTTTATTGAGATGATATTGATTATTAATCATTTTTAACAAATCATATTTACTTATTGGGTCAGCAGCTAAGTGGAATAATCCATTTTTAAAAAATGATTCTTTAATGATTTTATTTACAATTGAAGCTAATACAACAGTTGGAAATCCTGAAAAGATTGCCTTATTAAATCCATATATATCACTTTTTTGACTTAAAAACCAAGAAACTAAAGAAATACTTTTACCAATTTCGTGACCAATAATTGATGTTCTTAAAACCATCGTATTTTCAGATTCAGGCTCTCCTTTAAATTTTGAAATTCCATAAGAATCGGTAGCATTTGGCTTGTCGCTTTCAAAATAATTACCAGAACTGCCATCAAAAACACAATCTGTGCTAAAGTGAATTAATTTTGAATTTTCTGGAATATTTTCTGCTAAATGGTTTGGAAAGAATGAATTAATGAAATTTTGATTTTTTTCATCAACATTTTTTAACTGCTTGATTACACCAACACAATTCAAAATATAGTCAGGCGAAATATCTCTTACTAAACCTAATAGTTTTTTTAAATTTTTAATATCAATATTCTCATGAAAAGTAATATTATTCCCCGAAGCATAAGATGGTGATTTTCTTACAGTGGCATGTACTGTAAATTCTCTTGATAAAACTTGGGTCATTTTATGTCCAAGCATACCATTGCCACCTAAAATTAGAATTTTTAACATTTGTACATTTCGCCTATTTCTTTAGAATGATCATATGGTGAATTAATATCATGAGTAATTTTTAAAGCGTTTTTAGATATTTCTTTTCTTCTATTAAAATTATTAATTAAATCTATAACAGTAACTTTAATTTCATTATGATTAACTAGAATTCCTTTATTATTATTGATTAATTCGGGAATAGCGCCGCTTTTAAAAGCTATGACAACATTTCCCCTCATTAAAGATTCTAGAACTGAATAGCAAAAAGTTTCTGGAGCTAAAAAAGGAGCTACAACAATCGATCCAGCTGAACATTCCTTATTTATCTCCATAGGTTTTTTCCAACCTTCAAAATGAATATTTTTGAAAGAACTATATTGTTTTTTTAATCGAGGCATCAATGGTCCATCACCAAAAATTCTAATATTAATATTTTTTTCTTCACAAAGAGCATTAAGAAATATTTCAATTCCTTTATGCTCAACTAACCTTCCAATAAAAAAAACTTCTTTCTTTGATGATATTTTATTTTCTGTAATAGAAATTGATTTAAGATAGGGAAATCTTACTTTTAAAGCTTTAGGACCAATTAATGGATTTTTCTGGATTAAATCTTTAACAAATTGTGAACCACAATGAAAAATATCAATTAATTTGAAAAAATCAGAACGATACCATAAGCTCATTTGTAAATTAATTGCTATAGATTTAAAGTTTGATGTGTGATAGCACCATCTCATAAAATTATTTGAATGTATTTTTTCAATACAATTACAATGCATAAATCCAGCATTCCCACATAAAATCTTATAGTCATGAACTGTAAATATTGTCTTTATATGATTATATTTTTTTAAGATTTTTATTGTTGATAAAGTAAAATATTGATGAATCCCATGAATGTGAATTACATCTGGATTTATTTCAGCAATACATTCATCCAGATCCTTAGCTACTTTATGATTGTAGAAATTAAAATTCCAAAAATTTTTCTTTATTTGAGAAAATTCTCTTAATACTTTTTTATTAGAAATAAGTTCAAATTTTTCATTTCCGGCAGTAAAAATGTAAACATTGTTATTTAACTTTTCTTGATTTTCAACTAAAGAATTTAAATATATGGCATCACCTCCTATTAGATCCTTATACCTTGCTGAAATATGTAGAATATTCATAGCCCAATTTAACAAAAATTATAAATTCTTCTATAACCAATATAAAAAAAGAGATAGATTAAGACATGAAGATATCTATAATAACACCAAGCTTTAACTCTCTTAATTTTCTAAAAGATTGCTATAAGTCAGTACAAGATCAAAAATATCCAAATATTGAACATATTATTGTAGATGGACTGTCAAATGATGGAACTCAAGAATGGGCTCTAGATAAAGATATTAAATTTATATCTGAAAAAGATAATGGAATGTGGGATGCAGTTAATAAAGGTATTGAAGCTGCAACTGGTGATATTATTTTACAACTTAATTGTGATGAACAATTAATGGAAAATGCAATTGAAAAGTCTATCAAAATGTTTAAAAAAAACAAAGATGTAGATTTTTTTGTTGGTGATGTTATTTTTGTCAATGAAGACAGTTCATTTAATTGTTATAGAAAAGCTTTAACAATTAAAAAAGATTTAATCATTTCTTTATCTTTGTATGCTTCAGTATGTGCAACGTTCTATCGAAAAAGAGTCTTTGATTTATATAAATTTGATACAAATTTAAAAGCTTCTGCTGATGCGGATTTTGTTTATAAAATTTTAGAAGATGGTTATAAATATAAACTAATGAAATACTATACTTCTCTCTTTACGGTAAGAGGTGATAATAAACAATATTCAAGAATTGCTCTTGAAGAATGCGATTATTTACGAAAAAAATATAACCATAAAAAAAATATTCTAAAGAAGATTAAAAAATATTTTTATTCTCTTGTTGATGGAGCCTGGTACACAAAGATTCCATTAAAATATAGATTATATTATAGAGAAAAAAAGAGTTATGTAAAAATATACTTTCCAACTCCTAACATTAAAAAATATCCCTGAATCTAGTATTTTTAAAATCTTGAACTGATTTATAGAAACGAAATTGAAATAATTCCTAAATATAATTTTCTAACAATTTATTTTTATATCTATATTGATCATAGTTGATAATAATATAAATGAAATATGTCATATAAATAGGTCTTGATGACGATAATTCATCTCCAACTAATCCATTAATGAAAGTGGATAATAATATTGCCAAAAAAATATTTCTAATTTCATCAGAGCGAATTTTCAAAATATTTTTTATTAATTTAAAAACCATATATGCAAAACCAAGAAACCCAATTATGCCGTTGTACAATAAGAGCGATAAATAAAAACTATGGCTACCTTTTGTAAAATAAAATTGGGGGTCTTCTAGAAATGGAGAATTATTAAACCCTATACCAAAAATTGGACTTTCTAAAGTGTATTCTATTGACTTCTCCCAAAGTTCAAATCTAGCATTACCTTCAAGAAAATATGATAATTCTTCTCCGCGAGATAAATAGGAACTTTGAAAAAATAATGTAAAAATTTCCTCAAAATTAAAAACTAACATAACAAAAGATGCTAATAAAAAAATTATGAAGGTTTTATATCTATTCCCAAAAAAATAAAAGAGAATCATTAGTAATGAAGTAAAAAAAATTGTTCTAGACTGTGCAAGAACTATCATATATAACATTGGAAGAATCAATAATGACTTTTTCTTAGAAAAAAAGAAAAATATAAAGGCCATTAAAGCAATGGATGCCATTTTTGATGGATTATTTTTTAAAAAAACAAGCGGTGCATATGTTTGAGCTGCAATTTCAGTTGAATATACACTTGTAAACGATTCAGTATTTAATGAAGTTAAGAAATCAACTTGAAAAAATAAAACTATGGCAACAAAAATTATAAAATATGAATGCTGTTGTGCCATCATTAAGAATGAGAACTTTCCATAAGTAATGGAAAAATCTTTAATCATCAAATAGAGAACAGCCAATTCAAAACAAGCAACAAATGTAGATATTGGAGATCCTGAATAAAGAGTGCTTAAAAAACAGTAAGCCAAATAAATTAAGAAAAGAACTTCAACTTCATTAATATTTATTTTACTCTTCAATAGTCTATAATAAGATATTGCTCCTAATAGCACGAATAGTGATGCTCTCAAAATAATAGCATAATCAATTGAAGTGACTCCAGGAATAAATATATCGGCAACAGTATTTCTAAGATTTATAATAAGAATAATTATAAAAATTGGATAAAATTTTAAAAAAATTGAGTTCAATTTGTGATTTTGTTAAAGCTTTCGCGTATGAAAACTAACGATATTGAAAATATAATATTGATAGAAATTAGCAGGATTAACACTGAAATAATACTGTTAGTAGGAATAGTTGAAATTAAGGGTTTATTCGCAAACTCAATTACTTCTTTATTAGATAAAACCTTTGATTTATTTAATTCATACTCGGCTGTCAAAACTGAATAAGTATTGGCTAATGTAGTTACATCCATTCTAAGATCATCATATTTTCTTTTGATTGTTGGTGTTGATAAATCTCTATTATCTTGTAAAAACTTAACTTCTTTATCTCTTGCAATAGATAAATCTAGCTTTATATCATCAATTCTTTTTTTTAAGTAATTATTTTTATTTTTTCCATTTGTATTTCTTAATTCAACCAATTGTTTTTTAGTAATTTGAACTAAATCATTAATAATAAGATAAGACAACTCTGGGTCTTTAGTTGTAACGGAAATATTGATTAAGCTTGATCGCAATGAGGAAGCAATAGAAAGATTGTCTTGTAAAAATTTTTTAATTCCTTTATTAAGGTAATACGAATACTCGTCTTGTAACTTTTTATCACTATAAAAGGATTCCAAGATAATTAT
>TARA_B100000963_G_scaffold52638_1_pt1 | contig 12505 bp, 26 predicted proteins | sample TARA_B100000963 | Tara Oceans TARA_B100000963 (sample SAMEA2622097) | marine metagenome | biome: marine biome (ENVO:00000447); feature: surface water layer (ENVO:00002042); material: "saline water (ENVO:00002010), including plankton (ENVO:xxxxxxxx)" | depth 5 m | reverse complement strand
AGAATAAATTAAAAGAAAATCATATCGCCACAATGAACGATGATACAATTAGACACAAACCAGTTGTTAAATACTTTACACCATTCGGTGCTGCAACATGGCTCATCTCAGAGATCGATGATGAGAACATGATGTTTGGCCTCTGTGATCTTGGTATGGGATTCCCTGAACTTGGCTATGTGCATCTGCAAGACCTTATGTCACTAAAGCCAAATTGTGAGAGGGATTTGTATTTTCAACCTAAGTATACTATTTCACAGTATGCTGATAAATCTAGACAGAAAGGAAGAATCGTCTATGAGTAAAATAAAATTATTAGCTAAAGACATTACCTATGCAAGGGAAGCTATAGCTATCTATCAAAAGTCATGTGTCAGCCACAGTTTTAAACATCAAGACATGACACTATTGAAAGAGCTTGATAGTATGAAGTATTGGATTGAAGAAATTGAAAAGAAAGAACAGCAACTGTTCAAGCTTCTTGCAGATAAAAAATTATTGGACAAGCCAAAGGAGGACAAAGATGTGGCATAGAATCAAAGAGTTTCATTTTCTCAATCGCAAAGCATCATGGATTGGATGGTTTGTGGTTGTTCATCTAATCCAATCAGCTGTCATTTTATTTCTAATGATGGCTATGGGTATCAATCCGACACTTGTTGTATCAGTTATTGCAGCTCCTCTATGGATTGCAGTTGCTTTTGCCAGCAAGTTTATAACGGATAAAATTGTAACTAACTAACAGGAGGATAATTTGAAAATACCTTTAAATCAACTCAAGCCTGATCCTAACAATATCAGAAAGGTAAAGGCTAACAATCTTGATGCACTTATTGCCTCAATACAAAGTCGTGACTTACTACACAACCTTGTCGTCAAGAAGAATGGCACAGGTTATATCATCATCGATGGCAACAGAAGATTCAAAGCACTACAAGAAATACATGGTGCAGAATCTATTGAGCCAGTAGAGTGTAAAGTCATTGATGAACATGACAGAGAAGTTGGCTTACATGCTAACATGATGAGAGAAGGCATGCATCCACTTGATGAGTCTGATGTAATCTTCAAACTATGCGAAGATGGAACAGAAGACTTTGATTCTATCGCCAAACGATTTGGTCAAACTGGTAAGTGGGTACAACAGAGAGTCGCATTGTCTGAACTCATACCAGCAGTCAAGAAAGCATTTCGTAACTGTGAGATGAATCTTGGTACAGCCTCTTTGTTTACAAGACTAAACAAGACACAGCAGTCAGAGTTGTTCAAATCATGTGAAGGTGATTATGACTATCGTGATATCAAGTGGCAGATTGACAATGCTCAAGTCATGAAAGACAAAGTGATCATTCCAACAAACCACAAGCTTTACAAAGATATTGAGTTTGAGGGTGATCTGTTTTCAGACAGACAGTATGTTGCTAATGTAGATCAACTACAAAAGCTACAGATGGAGTATGTAGAAGACAAGATTGCTTATTGGTCTAAGAGGTTTGAGAAAGTTCACTACCTCGAGGACACACCAGTCTATGAAGCTACCAACATAGTCAAGCATCTAACCAAAGACTTTGACAAAAAGACTTACAAAGATGCTGATTTACAGATTACTGTACACTATGACTGGAGGCGTGGTGAGTTCTACATGCAGAAGTGGTTGGACAAGCGTAAGGCTAGTGCAGCTGAGATTGAAGCAGTAGAGAATGGTGAAGTACCAGAACTTACACTTGCTGATATGTCTAATCCACAACACCAAGAGATGATACAAATGCATTTTGGTGCTTTGAGAAATGCTATCTACAATCAGCACAAACCAGAGCCTCAGTATATGCTTGGTTATTTTTGTGGTTTACTTTTTACACCTTACTCAAATATTTCAGCAGAACCAGTTACTCCTTCATTTGAAAATGGCTTGAACAAACCAAGTAATCTTTTCGAGAATGAGTTACATGAAATTAAAGTAGCACTTGCTAGTTGGGTAGAACAAAACCCAGGATTACCAAGAGCCAGCTTTTTCATTGGTAAGGGTTATCAGTATTGTTGTCGTGCATTGTATGTCAGATCAATTGTTTCATCTACAGAAGGTGAGACAAATGAAATGAATGAGCTTATGTACAAATCAAAGCTAGACAAGAACTGGTTTCAGCCAGACTACAACTGGATCAAGAAGTACAAAACTACACAGTTATACATGTTATGTAATGAACTGAAGATTAAATACTCTGAGAGAGATAAGAAAGGTGATCTTGTAGAAAAGATTGTTGCTTCTATCAGAGATGGTAAGTCTTACGATCCTATTGAGTTACTCAAGAATGTGAAGTAAAACTATTGATACTTGCTGAAGTTCATCCCCCAATAAGCTATGAGGGATGCTTCGGCAAGACCATCATATGTCTTTAACTGCCAAAGATGTGAGCCTTGTGGCATCAACTCAGATGCTCTTTTACGAGTAGCATCTTTATCACTTGTGCAGTTAAGATCACTTTTCCATTTACGAGGTACAACTTCTGTATATGGTAAACCTATTGCCACAAGCATGCCAAGATATATACCATATCCCATGCCTGTTGCAAATGTACTAGCTAAACCTTGTTGTGGCATAGCTTGTTGTTTTTCTATAAACACATGCTCTGGTTTTTGATCTGCTAAGATACTGTTAAGACTCCACATATCTAGGAATCTTTTTTGTTTCTTACCTATGTTTACTCTAAACACAGGTGCTTTCTCAGCTTGAATATACTTTGAGTCTGAATGAATGAAGCTAACTGCTCCATTTAGTCCAGGATCAATGCCACATACTATCATTACGAACCTCCAGTTTTAGTTTGCAACCAAGGGCCTCAGCCCAACAATACAAATTAAAAGCTGTTGGCTTTCGATTTCCAGTTTCCCACTTAGCAACTAGACCAGTCGCACATCCTATACGATCATCTAGTGCAGCTTGTGGTAGACCTAGCTGGTATCTTCGTTTCTTTAACTGAGTAACAAGATCGTCAGCATATCTCTTTTCAGTCATTGCACACCTCTAGCTTACAATAGCCAGAGGTTAGTTGTAATGTCAATAATTTTGATTTAAAATAAATATGAGGGTGCAATCTCATACTAGCATACGGAGGACATAATGGCATTTATGACTAGGAAAACATTTGACTTTTTTACACAAAAAATAGCACCATTACTAAGACCTAATGTTGGTGATACATTTGTGCAAGTCGTTCATGAGTACTATACTCATGGTTACATTAACAGAGCTAAGTTTGATAGACTCAGTAGTTTAAATTGGAGTGCAGTAGAGCATGAAGATAAACATGAGCCACTTGATGAACTGAGCAACAAAGAATTGGAGGGCAGAAACTATGGCACTAAGTCAACAGCAGCTTAACGCTAGAAGAAACTTTATTGGTTCAAGTGAGGCATCTATCATTGCTAATGGTAGTTACTCATCATGGTATGAACTAATAGAACAAAAACGCAATAGTCTAGAAAAAATATTTGACAAGCAAACTAGATTCTTGATGGAAGCTGGTACATTCATGGAGCCTTTTGTATTGGAAAAAGGTGAAGAGATAATGAAGATGAAGTTTCGTAATCAACAATCTGGCAAGACTGTCGATCATGGTATTGCACCAATACATTCAACCTATGATGCAATTGCAGCTGATGGTAGACCAGTAGAAGCTAAGACACATTGGCAGTTCAGAAACATGGATGAGCTATGTGATCTGTATGCACCACAATGCCAGCATCACATTCACACATCAGCTAAAGATGGTTGCTATCTTGTTGTTTTCTTTGGTGTTAGATGTAACTTGGAATACAGATACATTCAAAGAGATCAAGCATGGATTGATTCCTATCTTGAGCAATGTGTAAAGTTTTGGTCATGGTATCGTGATGGCGTAGAGCCAGAGGGATTTGAATTGTTACCACCAGTTGACTGGTCGGATATGGTGACTATGGATATGTCAGACTTACCTGTGTGGGATGATAAGATGGAACATGAGATGAGAGTCAATGCAAGTGATATCATTGAATCAAAGCAAGCCATCGACATTGCAGACGAAGCTAAGTCTATATTCAAACATTACATGCCAGACAATTGTCGTAAGATGACATTTGACATTGGTGGTAATCACAAAGGTCATAAGATTGTGATGACTAGATCAAAGACTACTAAAGCAATCACATTGAAACACACTTACCCAAAAGGAGAGAAAGATGGGAACTAAGAAAAACGTATATGAAACACTAGCAAAGGTAGATGTTTCTAAACATGTAGAGAAGAAAGGCGATGCTACATACCTTTCATGGTCATGGGCTTGGGCTTTTGTAAAGAAAGAGTTTGATGATGCAACATTCGTCAAGCATACATTTACAGACAATCAGAACAATGTCTTGCCTTTTATGAGAGATTACAAAGGTAATACATATGTCCAAGTATCTGTGACAATACAAGGTCAGACAATTACTGAGGTCTTTCCTGTCATGGATAACTACATGCAAGCTATCAACTCAGAAGCAAACACTAAGTTTGGCAAGAAGAAAAGAGATGGCCAATCAAGAATACCAGACTCAACTGATGTCAACAATGCTCATCAGAGGGCATTGACTAAGTGTCTTGCATACTTTGGTCTTGGATTGAACGTCTATGCTGGTGAAGATATACCTCTCAATGATGTATTCTTCAATGATGATTCATCTAATCAAGAAGCAGATGTCATCAAAAAGATATTCTCAGAATGTAAAGATGAGAAGTCACTCAAAGATGCATGGCACGGAAATAGTACTAAAATCAATAAGTTATCGCAGACTTTTGTCATATCGGTTCAAGATCATTACAAATCTTGTTTATCAAAACTAAAGATAAAAAAAGCTAACTAATACAAAAAGACTAGAGGCGAGGAGCTATCACCACCTCTAGTCTTCCCCCTACCACAGCCCTTTCAGGCAAGTGAATTTATATCATATAAAAAATTTATTTAAATTACAATAGACATTGGGGATATTATGAAAAGAAATGAAATACTAAACCAAGCAAAAGAAACTTTACTGCAAAGACAAACAGTACATGGTGATCCACACAAGACATTTACAATACTGGCAGAGATGTGGAATGTTACACCATATCAAGTTGCTATGATGCTTGCTGAACTAAAGATGATTAGAGCCAGAGCAAATCCATCAAACGATGACAATTATCTAGATGCAATAGGATATATTGCTCTAGCTTATGAACTAAAACATAACCAAAAAGAAGCTATGGTAGGAGGAAAGAATGGTTGAGCTTTTATTAGAAAAAGGTGATGTAAAATTAATAATGGCAACATTAGTTGTGTTGCTTGATATGAAGTATATTACGGAACCCAAGATGATTAAGAAATATAAAAAATTGCTTCAGAGGTTAAAAGAAACGACAAATCTTTAGTGGAGGACACCTAGTGTTGTCGTTTCTTAGGTGCATATTAACTATAACTTATTATTTATAAAGGAATATTCACATGACAGAAGAAATGTTTGAAGACGACCCTAGAGCCTTCACAGAACAAGATAACAAGAGATACATACCCAAACCTTATATGGATTTCTTTTTGGCACTAAGATACACAGCTGATGATGACGAGATTAAAACACCAGCTGGAGTCAATGCTGATTACAGAGGATATGGCTAAGATAAAAGCTCTATAGCTTGTTCTCTAGTCTTATATGTTCTACGATCCCAACCTTTCCCAAAGGTATTATATGTTTTTAGCTTCCTATAAAACTGGCTCCTTTGAGCTGTATAGGTTTCTATAACACCTTTAATACCAGCTGGGTACTGTGTGATTCTATTGATGGTTTTTGCTCCGATTACTCCATCAATAGAAGCACCAACAAACTGCTGAACATTACGAGCTGCTCTACTAGGGCCAGCATTAACTGCAAAATCAAAGATACACCAATCAACACCACTAGGTAAGTCATCCCCTTTGACTTTATCCCAATACTTTTTCTTGTATATGTCTTTAACATCCTCATCTGGTATGTTTCTCATCTCATCTTCGGTTACTTCTCTACCAAGATATTTTTCATAAGTATTTTTAGTTATGCCCTTATTAGTCATGCCTCCTGGGTCTTTAGGATGATTAACAAACCCACCTTCATGTTCGAGGACAAGTTCTAAACAATGATCAAAGTTTTCTTTCATTTAAGCCTCAAGTTTAATATTACATTACACATAGGGCATTTATAAACATCTCTCACCCCAGTTTTAACAAGAGCTACTTTACACCTCTCACATAACATCGCAATCATTTTGTTAATCCCTTTTGCTTCTCATATGTTCTAAGTCCTCCGATTCCCAACATGCCACCGAGAACAGTTAAAAGTGTACCCATTTCAAAATTTGGCAAATCAGGTATTGTTACACCAGCCATAGCACAACCAAATATTATAAGGTCTTTAAGGATAAAGTGGTATAGGAAAGCAATCGCACATGTCCAGCCAACTGCTGGTCGCCATCCACCTTTAAATAAAGAACCTGATTGTGCTTCAGCTTTATTAAGTTCTATCTGAGAAAGGGCAAGTTGTTGAGCATGTTTCTCAGCCATGGTACTTAACTCAAAGGCTATTTTGTTTTTGGTGTCTTTGTCCTCAATAAATTTACCTAGCAACTTAGTTGCTGGGCCTATAAGTGCCTGTATCATTTGCCAATCTGTTTCATTGCTAATTTATGTGATTCTCCAAATGACATGCCACCCATCATCTTTTTTTTCATAAAGGTAATATGCTTGCTTGTATGATGCACACTATGTCTTTTAAGTGTAGCTATTTGCCTTTTTGTAAGTTTTTTTACCATAGTCTTTTCTCCTTATTAACTTTGACTAATTTTACAAAGCAGTCGTATTTCTGCTCAGTTTCACCGATTTTAACAGTTTGATTATCTAAAAAAGATTTAAAATAATGAGCTGAATTAATCGATTGAAAATGTAATGTGCCAGCTGGATTACCTGACAGGTAGCACATCAACAAAAATGCTGGCTTCACTTTCCATTCCTATTCATTATGGCTGAAGCTCCCATATAAGCTCCCACAATACCAGCCCCAGAAATATAGAAAAGGTTACTGATATCAGCAAGTGCCTGTACTCGTTCAATGTCAACAATAAACATTGCAGCAGTAAAACTACCCATGGCAATAAGACTTGCAGTAGCCATCCTTCTCTGGGCTCTTTGCTTTCTGAGGTCATGTTCTAATCTTTTAATCTCAGACATATGTGCAAATTCTTCATCACTTACTACTCCGTCATTATTAATATCATACTTATCATATTGTGAAGATGGTTGTAACTTTTTACCCATACCTACTCTCCTTGTACATCCAAGCTAATATTACTATAAAACCTATTACTGTAATAAATAATAGCACCCATCCTATTATTTCCCAAATCTTTCTTATAGCTTCTTGTCTTTCATAAATATCTTTCTTTCTTTGCAGTCTTATTTCTTTTTCCATATGCAAGATTTCGTTCCATGAATTAGCTCCATAGTGAAAATTTATAAATGACTTAAGCTCTTGTCTTTGCGCCTCTAACTTTTTCTTTGCAGTAAAAGCCTCTATTGCACTAGCTTCTATCTCTTTACCTTTAAATAATTTTCTTAGTGGTGATGCAGATTTAGCTGACTTCTCTGCATTATCTATATCGCTTATGGCTCCCATCCAACGAGATAAATCCTTACCCATGGATTCTATTTCTCGACCAGCTGAAAATCCAGCTTTAATAGCACTAAAAGCCTTAGAAGCTGCTGTAATGGCTAGGCCAATGCTTGCTGGATCCACTTTACCTCACTAACAATCCTATTAAAAGGACAATGGTTGTACCTGCTGTGCCAATCATAATATGCTCAATGCGTTTGATACGAAGGATAGTTTCTTTCCATCTTTCTGAACACACAGCTTCATGTGTATCTATCTGTGACTTAACTTCTGTTACTGATGGTCTAGGCATATATTCTAATATTATACCCCACACTAGCCTTTAATCTCTTGAGCAACTATATTTGAAGCACCTAAACCATTAGCAGTACAACTATAAACAGTACCACTTGAAGCACCTTGTCTAAATGTCAATGAGTATGTAACTGCACTTGTTGTATTTGGACTATCAAGGTGCATAAAAGGTGATTTATCAGAATGATATGGATAATAACTCCCACTACCATGCAAGTTGTATATCGTCACATAATCTAATGTAGTACTTGAGCCACCTATAGTTCTATGTAATTCAACATAAGCATCAACTCTGGTAACTGCATATAAGTGTATTTCTATTGCACCTAAAATTAATATTTTATTTGATGCAGATGTAGGTGTTATAGTAACTGAAATTGCTGAATCCATATTTGAAGTATCACCAACTTGACTTACATCAGTAAAGTTTGGTGCAGTACTTACAACTTGTAAAACAGAACCACTTGGCAAGGTAACTGCACCTTGACCACTTCCAGTAAAATTTAATTTTGTTAATGCCATAATCTATCCTATTAAATACGCTGAAAACCATGAATAATATACGTTTGTATCAGGGTTTGAGTATGCATCACTCATGCCCATAGCAAACTCTTGCCCTACAGTTGCTTCTACTATAGTTGTCATATTTGCTGGAGTATGTGGTAAATTATTACCTACCCATGATGAAATATTTCCAAATTGAGCATTATCACTTGATGTTAAAAATAAAGTTATTGACAAGTAATTACTTGATGATTTAAATCCAACTCCACAAGATACTTGATATAACCCAGCAACTGGAACTGTATATTTACCAGTTGAATTATTAAAAGCACTATTTCTATTAATATCAACAACATCCCAATTATATATAATGTCTGTGCCAGACGCTATTGAAATACTATTTACATTTGCATTATTTTGTATACTGCCATATCCTCTACATTTAAATGCTGGTCTAGTTGGTGTTAATAAATTTTGAGGTACAGAAACATTACCAGTTCCATCAATAGTTAAAGCTGAAGTACCACTACTGTTCTGAATATTGTTTACTTTAATTATACTTGTCATAGTTTATCCTATTAAATATCCACCAAATGAAGCATATTCTTTAATTCCACTTGAATATGCAGTTGTATATTGAAGATCATAAGTCATAGCAAATTCTTGTCCTACAGTTGCATTTACAAGAACAGTTGCTGAAGAAGAATGATATGCACTAGCACTACCCCCAGCATTATTAGGAGACCATACATCTATATAACCATAATCAACACTATCATTTGAAGTTAGATATAATGCTACTTCAGTATAATTAGTATTATTTGCTTTATATCCAATATTAAACATTACTTGATACAATCCAGCTACTGGAACTGTAAATTTGCCAGTAGTATTATTAAAAGAATTTCCTACATTTATATCAACAGAACTAAAAACTGCAATTCTATTATTTGAATTAATTGTTAATCCATTTATTTGTTGAACAGCAGCTACATTTGATTGACCCCTTGCAAAAAATGCTGGTCTTTGTGGTGTTGTAACTCTGCCACTACTATCAACTGTCATAGCAGTATTAGTACCAGTACTATCTTTTATATTAGCGACTTCTAAGTTTGTTGCATTTATAATTCCACTCATATACTTACCCTATATCCATTAAACCAACTTCCAGCACTTCCATCAGTTACATTTATAGCACTTCCATAATTATGATAGGTGTTGATGCTTATTATATCACCGCTTACAACTTGCATTAAAACAGAACCAAAAACTGTTGGATAAGTAGTTGAGCCAGTACCGCTTCCAACATGCTCAAAAGCAGCATAATTAGAACCATTTTTATATATATATAAAATACCTCTTGGAGGTCTGCTAGAATAGTATAAAGCAGAACCAATCCACCAATATCCAGCAGTTGTATTTGTAATTACAATTCTATTATTCGATAAATCCGCAATGCTGTGTGTGTCATGAAAAGCAGTACCCCATGTAACTTCTGTATTAGTATTATTTGAAATAGATTGATTGCCACTTGGTTTATGTAATTTAAATAATGGAGTTGCTAATCCTACTGCACCACCACTTGTCTTTGGCTCTATTGTATCTACAAATATTTTAGACAATTGTTAACACTCCATTTACTGTTAAGGTTTTACCACTATCAATAGTAATATCTCCAGCAACCATTGCTCTTTCAGATGTACCTATTGTTATGTTATCTGATATCGTTGCATCATTTATTCTTAGAGGATCACGAAACAATGTAGTGGATAGATGTGTACCTTGTACTGATCCAGTTGATGGTACACCACTAGACAAAGCACTACCCATGACAAGTATGTAATCAATGACATCACTTGCTGATAATGTTTCTGTAAAAATAATCTGTGATCCCGATATATTAAAAGCATCTTGTGGTGCTTGTGTCACACCATTTACTGATACAATACATTGTTCAGTTGTTCCAGGTGCGAAAGCTGCACCATTTCTAAGTAAATTAAATGTTGTAGTTGCACTTGTAGTTATAGCATCTAATTTTATAAACTCACCAGTAATATTTTCTCTACCTACATAAGGCATCTGTTACTCCGTTGGTTTCTCTGGAAACTTAAAATCTTTATCATTCATGCTTTTAAATTTCTTAGTTATATCTCTTAGTTCTTGTCTATATGTTTTCCATTTAGTTGGCATGGTTACATCTGAGTTTCCCATATAGTCTGTTTCAGACAATAATGAATTTCTTTGACTTCTTAGTTCAGCCAACTCTCTATCAGCTTTTCCATCATTCCATGCTTTTTCTTCAGCATCTTTTGCTTTCTCTTCTTTCGCTGTGAATTTTATTCTTTGACCATCTAGTAATTTATATCTTGCCATTATTTTATCCCAAATAATTTATATTGAATTCTAGTTATATTTCCATTTGCAGGAAAATATTTAATAGCACTTGCTCTAGCTAAATTATTAGCTTCAACAGTATGACAACCTCCACCAACCCATGAGCCAGAACCACCATCTTTAGATTGAGTAGTTTGAAAATTCATTACGTTAGCTACATCTGTTCTTCCATAATTATTTAAATATATTTGATGACCAAAATATTTAGTAAGTCCTGAACTATGCATAAGAATCATAAAAGCATAAGCAGAGTTAGCATTTACTTGATTATTTGTCTGATCTAATAATTTACTTTGAGTTGTATAATCACTTGTATCAAAAGAACTTTGACCCTCTCTTTTATGTTGAAGACACCAATTTGATGAACTACTGTGATCCCCTAAAGCTGTTAATTCTAAATAATAACTATCATAGCCAGTTGGTAATGTTATTTCAGTACTTGTTACAGTTGAAGCTGAATAAACATTTGCAATTAAATCATATCCAGTACCACTAACAGTACCAGTAAAAGCAAAGGTATCTGCTAAGTTCATTGATTCTGCTTGTATCTTACTTAGTGCCATAATCTATCCTATACTGCATATACTTTTAATTTAGTTATTTGTAAATCAACATTAGCATACTGCCCACCATAAGCTGAAAAGTAAAAGTACCAACCAGTAGTGCCATCTGCTATTGCACTATCAATAGTAAAGGTTGAAGTAGCACCTGCAGATGCTGAAGTGTACTGTATACCTGCAGTATAATTACTTGCAGCATTATTATATGAACTCATATTAGGTGGTGTTGAAGATATGTAAAGTCTATCTGCACCAGTCATACTTCTATAGTAAACATCAACTCGATTATATCCTGCAGGTATAACAACACCATTTGTTGTTCTTATGCCATAACCAATTCCATAACCAGTTTGTGCAGTACCTGATATTCTTACTCTAATTCTATCAGAATTTACATCAGCTTGTCCACTTGAGTTATGGTTAGCATTACTTGCAGTCCAACCACCAGTATTAGAAGTTACATCACCACTACCACCAAAGTCATCACTATCAAAAAGAACAATATCAGGAGCACCTATGTTAAGATTAGTGCCATGAATAAATTCACTACCATTTGGATTTCTAAATACAACTTTATAATCTGTTGCTACTGCAGGAAAAGTACCAGTTGTAGCAAAACTTGTGCTTTGATCGCTTGTATGTGTAAATGTTGTAGAAACTTCTGAGTTATCAGAAACCTTACGAAGTTTAACAGAAGAATTTGAATCCATATACTGACCAGTTAATGTAACACTTTGACCACTTTGTAATCCAGTTAAACCAGTAGGTGTAAAAGAATCTACGATAGCTTGTTTTGTTATACCACTTTGTAATTTAGCACTTGATACTGCGCCATCAGCTATTTTTGCTGAACTTATACTGCCATCAGGAGGTACAGTTGTTTGTAATGCTCTTGCTAAATAAACAATATAAATATCGTCTGAGTTAGATACAGTACCAGTTAGTGTTACTACTGTGCCATTAACAGAATAGGCTTCTGTAGGTTCTTGTCTTACATTATTTATATACAAAGCTATATCATTAGCATTAGCTACTGCATGAGTAAGTGTAAGACTTGTACCACT
>TARA_B100000963_G_scaffold356060_1_pt1 | contig 12508 bp, 11 predicted proteins | sample TARA_B100000963 | Tara Oceans TARA_B100000963 (sample SAMEA2622097) | marine metagenome | biome: marine biome (ENVO:00000447); feature: surface water layer (ENVO:00002042); material: "saline water (ENVO:00002010), including plankton (ENVO:xxxxxxxx)" | depth 5 m | reverse complement strand
GCAACTTCTGTGACTTGCTCCTCAGCAGTACTTCCTCCCGATCCAGTATCAGTTTCTGTACCAGTTTCAATAGTATTTGTTTTGAAAGTATTTACAGGAGAAAAACTACTGTTTGATCCATCAGATGTTTTGATTCGCCAAAAATATGTAATTCCATTTTCTAAATTAACATCTATTGTGTTGACATTTAGATCAACGTGTTCGATTGCTGGAGACTGTTTTCCGTCAATTTTATCTATGTATAGGGAATATTTCAGGGAGCTGTTTTGTGAGCTTCCACTCCATGAAAAGGTGACTTTTCCACCCTCACCAATAATTACATTTGAGCCCTGAGCGGGTTGACTAAGAGTTACAGGAATTGGGGCATCTGAAGTTGAGTTTAATCCTCCAACAAAAAAGTTATTAGTTTCACTTGTTGCCAATTCAGAAATAAGGTCGCTTTTTGAAGTGATAGTCCATGAATATGGCTTACCTTTTTCTAATACAACTGTTGCTCCAGTACCTTCAATATTAGTTTGATTTATGATTTCGTTTGAAGTCAAGTTAGTTATCCTAAGATTATAGTAATCAGTATATCTCCCGGGTGACCATTTAAATATTACCTCTATTTCTGTATCTGATACTGAATTACCTGTAAGACAAGGATAATTTTCGGAAGGAGATATTAATAATGCTTTTTCTGGAATAAGAGCACCACCTTCATCACCAGAGCAGTTTAAAATTAAAAAGCTGATAACAATTAAACTTAAGTACCTATTAATTTTCATTATTCCTTAACAATTTTAAATACTTTTCTAACAGTTTCACTTTCCATGACAACTACATAAGTACCAGTTATCTGAGAAGCTAAATCAATTTCAGTCAATCTCGAAAAATCTTTGATTTTCTGTTCCCTAGAATATATCAATTCACCTTTAATACTGTAAACACTTACAAGAACTCTTTTATCTTTTCCAGAAACGTGAACATTAACATCTTTTATAGTTGGATTAGGGTAATACTGAATTTCCTCAGAAAGGAATACTTGTTTTTCAACAAGACCTTGACAATTTTTATCAGTAGATACCTTGATATTATTTATCCCTGTCCTAAGAGCAGCAGTAAAATTATTCCCTCTTACATCATGCTCAGTTCCATTTACCTCAATATGATAACTATTTGCTCCCTCAAGTTCAATATTAGTAGTTAAACTGGATTCATTAATTCCAATAAAAGCAGATAAAGGTTTTGGCTGTTCAATTAATACCTCGAAACATTGCTCATAACCTGGGTGACCATTTACTGAAAAGCAAGCTGAGTAAAGCCCTTCAGATAGGCCTGTAACAGAAATGGAATTACTTGCTCCAAGTATTTCATGTGTACTGATTCCTTGGTTTTGTGATCTAAGACCAATTAATCTAACTGAATAATCGAAAGAGGAATCAGCGACACTAAATTTTAAAGCACCATCATTAGATCCTACGCAGGAAGCGCTAGTAACTTTTACGCTATTGTTGTTTTCAGGTAATTCAAATATTGGACAACCTGTTAAATCAACAGCTACTCCATCGGCAGTATCAGGGCATAGATCACTAGCGTTTAAAATACCGTCATTATCAGTGTCATTACTTGAAACCAAAATAGTTACCGAAGCAGGTAAACTATCATCCATACCATCGTTTACCTTAAAGGTGAAAGAATCGGTTCCAAAAAATCCTGAGCTTGGAGTGTAAGTTGCTTTACCATTTCCACTGATACTTAACTCTCCGTTTGATGGATTATCAACTAGGAGATAGAATAGGCTATCATCATTTGCATCAGAGGCAGATAAATCTATATCCTTTGAAGTGTCTTCAACAGCAGATTCGCTCATTGCATTAGCTATAGGAATACTATTTTCTTCAACAGTTACATATAATACTCCTTTTGACTCATCAGTTCCATCTGAAATAGTATAAATTATTGTTTCACCGCCAGTAAATTCTGGAGCTGGAATATAGACTATAGTACCTTTATTCTTGTTAACATCAATAATTCCTATGCTTTGAGCAGATGATGCACTAACTAAAGATATTGGATCTCCATCATCATCATAGTCATTTTTCAAAACTTCTATTGGATTAGAATATTTGTTTTTTACAATAGTTACATAGTCTACTACTCCAGTAGGTAGCTTATTACCTCCAGATGGAGCACCTCCACCACCACCAGTTGCAGAAAGCTGCCCATTTGCATTTATTGTAACTTCAGTTGACCCATTAAGGGTAATTTTAGATAACTGATCTGCAGTTAGCCCATTGGCATCTGTACCAAAGGACACCTCGTTGTTTGAAACTCCTGTTATAGCAATGGTTCCCGTTCCCCAATTTTGTCCTGAATTATCGGCAAAAGCAATTGCTGTTACACCTGAATCCGCAGATAAATTTATACCTCCAGTTCCCATAGAAATTAATCCAATGGCTGATTGATTTTTATTAATAACAAGGCTTGTTGTATTATTACCTGTACTTATATTTCCCTTTAAAGTATTTGCTCCATTTATTGTAATCGAGGAACCTTGATTTGTTATATTCAGTTGGCGACCTGTATTTAAAAAGGTACCATTATCTGGAACATTAGATACAACCGCTACATTATTAGGTGATGTACCACCATTAATATCTATTATACCAGTGTGAGATGCACCGCTATATGTAGCCCCAAAATTTGCAGCTGCTTTAGTCCCTAATCTAAGTTGCTTATTACCAGCAATAGTTCCGTTAAAATTAATTCTATCAGATAGCGCTTGGGCTTGAAAAACTATATCGGTACTCAATGTGAATGTTTTACCGGCAGCAAAAGTTAAAACTTGATTAGTGCTATTTAACTTCCATATTTTTGATCCTCCAGCACCTGTGTTAGCTGCTGAGTTCATGATAATGTCAGCATCTATTGTAACATTCAAATTACCTTTATTCATTTGAAAAGCTTGATTAACTCCCTTACCTACAATTGTAAGATTACTCCCCGCCGTTTGAGTTATAGATACTGCATTTGGTGAATTTCCAGAAAATTTCAATTGACTAAGATGATAGGTTCCATCAATAATTAAAGATGCAGCTTCTATAGTTGCTTTTGCTTCTTCATGATTAGGAATACCGTTAGTCCAGTTTGCATTATTTGACCATAAACTGTTACCTCCTGCGTTATTAAATGTACTAACGACATTACCGCCGCCACCGCCACCACCACCACCGGCGACGTAAAGCTGTCCGTTGTTATTGATTGCAGCAGGCTGACCATTAAGAGTAATTTTAGATAACTGTCCAGCTGTAAGACCATTTTGATCTGTACCGAATGAAACTTCGTTATCAGAAACGCCAGTTATCACTATTGTTCCAGTTCCCCAATTTTGTCCGGATTGATCTGCAAAAGCAATTGATGTTACCCCTGCATCAGCAGAGAGATTAATTCGTCCTGATCCCATGGAAATTAAACCAATGGATGATTGATTTTTATTAATAACAAGGCCTATTGTGTTAGCATTTGTGTTAATGTTACCTTTAAGAGTATTTGCTCCATTTATTGTAATAGTTCCTCCTTGATTTACAACATTAATAATTCCACCAGCCCTTAAAAAAGTTCCATTATCACTTACATTGGAAACTAGTTTTACTCCTGGAGCACCTGTTCCTCCACCGATTATGAGATTTCCATTGTAATTGGCACCGTTGTAGTTTGGACCAAAAATAGGTCTTGACTTAGATCCAAATTTTACATTACCGTTACCTGCTAGTGAATGATTAAAATTTACTTGAGTTGCATTAGGTTCAATATGATTAGCCACAATAACAAACTCGTCATTAACAGTAAATGGTTCATTGAATGTTAAGTTTGCACTTGCTTTATTAAATTTGAAAGTCTCAACTGCATTAGCACGTGAGTCAAATGTAAATGGAATATTAAATGTTACTGTTTGACCTATTTTATTTGTTTGTAATGGTTGAGATGTATTCCATCCAGTCATTGTTATACTTCCATTACTACCAGTGGAACTGAAAGTGTTCACAACTGCACCTGCGTCAGGAAATATCATTTGATCTACCGTGATGTTAGCAGAAACGTTTATTGTCCCACCTACATTGAATTTCGCTCTGGCCTGCTGACCATTTGGGACGTTAGCACTCCAATTAGCAGCATTTGTCCACTCAGAATCTCCACTACCATTATTAAATACAATTTGACTACTTACATAAGTAGTACTTACTAATAAACAGAAAAATAGAAAAAATCGAAATAGATAAATTCCTCTGGTCAAATTATTATTGTTAAGGTTAGACTAATTTAAATCCATCATAAAAATAGATTTATAAACAATAAATTTTTATAACATATAATTCAAAAATTAAAACAACTAATTCATATAAGCATGTCTTTCAATGTTATAGCTTAATAATTGAAACATCATCTAAAAAGAATGTGGGTAAAAGAGGGTTTAATTGAGGCTTATAAAAAACTAACCTTGCAGAGGTAACTTCACTTGGAACAGCAAACTCTATTTTGTTTTCACTCCACTGGTCTGTTTTTGGAATCTCATACTCCAAAAATTTAGATTCATTTCCCTGTTCGTTTCTAATAGCTGCTTTGAAGGTATTTACAGGAGTATCTTTCCATCTATGGAAAAACTTTAATTCGTATTTTTCCCCTGGCTCTAAATTAATTATTTGGTAAATTGATCCATCATGCGGTTCAATTCTTGCGAGATAACCCCCCGTATTTGGCTTTTGAGTTGCAGAGGAAATAACAGCATTTTTAAATCCTCCCCAGGGAGAAACATCACCAGTTTCAAAAGTCCCATTTTTAATTACATTGCCCTCAATCTCCTCTATTACCTCAGGTAAAATTCCTGGGCCACTTTTTGGGTTAAACCTAAATTGGGAGTAATAATTCCCAAGAATAGTCAAATTATCATTTTCATCATATAAAATTGAAGAGACTAATCGGGGGTAATTAGGGGAGTTTTTGGTTCCTGAGAACCAAGCAAACCTCTTTACAAAATTTCTTTGATAAAATCCACTCAGAATTGATTTCATAGTTGGCAAAGCCATGGTATGAGTAATTTTATTTTCAGAAATAGATTTGGCATCATTATCTACAATTGACATTTCTGTTACCCAAATGGGTTTTCTATATTTTTCATAAAGATCATCAACAGCTTTAAAAAATAAACTTGAATCATTTCCTCTATATATATGAATACAAATAAAGTCGACTCTTAAATTTTTACTTTCGGCCTCACTCATAAATTCTTTTAGCCAAACACTGCTAACAGTAGACGGAACAGGACTTCCTAAAGGAACCCCAATTTCTTCAAGTTTTGGCCACAATTCAATAGCTTGAGCTACCGTCATATTTGCTTGGGAGGGGAGATCAGGCTCATTAAATCCCAGAACGTTCTTAACTATTCCAGAATTTACCAAACCCTTAATTCTATTAATTTCAGCATCGGTTACACTTGCTGCCCCCCAAAACATTGGAACATACTCAACTCCCTCGGGGATCGCCTCCCTGTAGTCTTTGTTCCACGAATAGGACCAAAAGGGTTTTAACCCACCTATTCTTGTTGACCATGTTCTTTGCCTGTATGACATTCCAATACCTTTTTTATCTAAAGTTTGAATTTCGATTTCTTCCACTGGAGTCGGAGTTGTAGGATTAGTTTGACCGTTATTTTGATTTTGAACGTTGGTCTCAAAAGTATTTTCCACACTACTATTCTCCCCTCCAGAACAAGAAAAAACAAACAGAAAAAGTAAAAATGATAAAGAATAATTTACATATCTAGAATATATACTAGACAACAAATTTTTTTTTAATATAGTTAGTTCGTTGAATATCATTTTATGGTTTATGCCTTAATTAAAAAAGTTAAAAGAATTAAATGAGTATTTAATATGCAATTAAAATTTTCATGCAAATTAAATTAATTAAACTAATTTTTTAAATTTTTTAACTGACTTAGATTAAATCCAAGTAAAATAGTAACAAAGAGAATTAATTTTTCTTAAATAAAACACCAGATTAATTACTAATGTAAATTGTATTACCCGATTGATTTATGGGGTATGAGAGAAGAGGGTAGTGATTTGTTTTGTTTTCATCTGGGTTTATCAATTGCCCTACAGCTAAACTATATTGATACCCTTCACAGTCGCACTCAGCTAAAACTCCTTTTATGCTCAATTTAGAACAGTTTTTCAATGGATGATTAGGGCAGCTTGCTTCCCAAGCAAAATAATTACCATTGAAATTAAAAAGTATAATACCATTGATGCCACTTGATGGAAATGCTGCACTTCCTCCTGTAAATCTCAAATTATCATTACTTGGAAGATTCAAGTTGACCGAAATATTAAACCGAACAGTTGGAAGGTTTGGATTGATATCAATCTCCTTCTTGCTGCATGAGAAAATTATTAAAGTTTGTAATAAAATGATTTTCCTAAACAAAATTTTACCAAAAACGTTCAATTCATTATATTTGATAGATATCCCTGAACATTTAGGGATATTTCTTTTTTAAAGAAACGCAAAAAAAGTGAGTAAAGTATCCTATTACACTAGTCAAGGGTTAAAAAAACTAAGAGACGAACTGAATAATCTCAAAGATATTGAGCGTCCAAAAGCCTCTCAAGCTATTGCTGAGGCAAGAGACAAAGGAGATCTAAGTGAAAACGCCGAGTATGATGCTGCTAAAGAGGCCCAAGGACTTTTGGAACTACAAATTTCTAAATTGGAAGAAACTCTCTCGAATGCCAGATTAATTGATGAGTCGCAATTAGATACATCAAAGGTATTGGTACATTCAAATGTGGAGGTTAAAAATATCGTTAACGGAACTTTAATGAAATATAAATTGGTAGCCCAAAGTGAAGCAGACTTAAAGACTGGCAAGATATCTGTTGATTCTCCAATTGGAAAAGGGCTACTGGGAAAAACCACAGGGGAAATTGCTGAAATCGTTGTACCAAACGGAACAATTAAACTGGAAATCATCTCAATTTCTAGAGACTGACATGGCTTCTATTTTTTCAAAAATTGTAGCTGGAGAGATTCCCTCATTTAAAGTACATGAAGACAATAATCACTATGCTTTTTTAGACATTAATCCAAATTCAGTAGGACATACACTATGTATACCAAAAAAAGAGGTTGATAAAATATTTGACTTATCGGAAAAAGATTTTATTGGTCTGATGAATTTTTCTCGAACTGTAGCTATTGCAATTAAAAAGGCAATTCCCTGCAAGCGAGTTGGAATCTCTGTAATAGGGCTTGAAGTTCCTCATGCACACGCTCACCTAATCCCATTGCAAGATATGAGAGACGCTACTTTCCAAAAAAAAGTTTCACAAAGCCCTGATGAATTCAAGCAAACAGCATTGGAAATTAGAAAATACCTTTAATGATTTTTTTTGAGTAATATTTCAAAGGTTGACCCTTTACCAATAACCGATTTTTTGACACTTATTTTTCCCTTATGATAGTCTGAAATAATTCTTTTTGCTAAAGATAGTCCTAGTCCCCACCCTCTTTTTTTTGATGTATAGCCAGGAGAAAATATTTTTTTATGAAGCTCCTTTTTTATCCCTTGACCTGAGTCACTAATTTTAATTATTACCCAATTTAAATCCTCCTTAAGACTCACCTTAATCGTTCCCTTTCCTTTAATCGCATCAATACCATTTTTAATAAGATTTTCAAGAGTCCAACTGTAGAGCTGTTGATTTAGAGGTAATAGAATCTCATTTTTGGGAATATTTGTTTGAAATATCACCAAATCGGAACTTCTTTTTTTGAGGTATTCAATTGTCTTTTTTGTTTCAGATATAATGTCGGCTTTTTTAAGCTTTGGAAGAAACCCCATTTTCGAAAAACGGTCAGTAATCACTTTTAAGCGTTCTAAATCTTTTTCAATTTCATTTAATGGTTCACTTTCTTTATTTTGATCTTTCATTAAAGTAATCCACCCAATCATTGATGTTAGTGGAGTTCCAATCTGATGAGCTGTTTCTTTTGCCATAGAATTCCATAGGCGGTTCTGTTCTGATATTCTGGAGGTTTTATAAACGAAATAAAGCACCGCTCCAAACAGAAAAATAATTAATAATAATGCTAGTGGGTAATATTGTAATTTTTTCAATAAGATTGAATCGCCATAATAAAGTTTTTGGTTAATATCAGATAAGCTGTCTTTATAGCGAATCAATATTGGCTGGTTTTCACTTTTTATGTTCTCGAGATAATTATAAAGCTCAAGGGAATCTTGACTATTTTCATCCCAATTAATATTTTTGTACCCAATAATTTTTTTGTTTTGATCTACTTGGATCATAGGATTAATCCAAGTTTGCTGAAGTACCTCAAAGGTTAGATTATTGACTACACTGTTTTCAATTAGTTCTTCTTGGGCCAGTGCCCACAACTTCATTTTTTTTCTTTCCTCATTTTTGAGGGTCTCAAAAAGCAGGTTGGTATTCCAAAGAATCAAGGAAACAATCAAGAATGCAGCTAGCAGCCAACTATTTTTAAAGTTATTTTTGATTAAACCAATCAATAGCCTAAGTTATTTATACAAGCTAATATAATGTAAATTGAGTAATAGCCTTTGACCTAAAAGAATTGTATAAGCACATGTTTATTTGTCTCTTTGGCATCAAATCAGAAAAATAAAATAAAGTTTAAAAAACATATTTAATTATGCAGTTTTCGACTTTAATCTTTTTTAAATTTGATAAATTAAATTAAGAACATGGAAGTATCTGGAAAAATAAAGTGGTTAGATGAAACGAAAACTTATGGGGAGAAAGGTTTTAGAAAAAGAGAAGTCGTGATTACCACCGAAGAACGTTACCCTCAGCATATTTTGGTCGAATTCATTCAGGACAATTGTGATTTACTTGATTCATTTCAAATCGGGCAAAACGTAAAAATTGGAATTAATATAAAAGGTCGCGAATGGGTTAATCCACAAGGGGAAACCAAATACTTTAATTCTATTCAAGGTTGGCGTATTGATGTTATTCAGGATAATATTGAAACCGATATCCCTCCTATCCCACCACCATCTCCTTTCGAAATAGCAGATGATAATAATGGTGATGATTCCGATGACGACCTACCGTTTTAGTTCTCTATACCGAAAACAGCTTTTTATATGGTCATTTACTAACCCTGTAGCCTGCATATGTGAGTATATTACTTTAGGTCCCAAAAATTTAAAACCAAGTTTCTTTAGTTCTTTACTTATAACTTCAGATAATAAAATTTGATCTGGAACTTGATCAATTTTGTTATAATTGTTTTGTATTGTTCGGTTGTTAACAAAAGCCCAAAGGTAGTTTGAAAATGATTCTTCCTTATTTTGAAAATCAATAAAACATTGTGCATTTTTAATGGTAGCTTCAATTTTCATTCTGTGCCTAATAAGTCTAGAATCATTCATTAAGGCTTCAATCTTATCCCTTTTATATAATGCAATCTTTTTGTAATTAAACTGATCAAAAGCTTTTCTGAAGTTTTCACGCTTTCTTAGAACAGTTATCCAGCTTAATCCACTTTGAAAAATCTCTAACGTAAGTGATTCGAATTGTTTTTGATTGTCGCGAACAGGAACCCCCCACTCTTTGTCATGGTATTTGACATAAAGGGAATCGACTTCACACCATTGGCATCTTTTTATAATAATATTTTAAATTAGAAGATTATCTCAAAATTTGTGGATGCTATTAAACTTTATCCTAATGCAATTCTCATAAAACCAGTTAGGGTTAAATCAGGGTCAATAGATTTTACATAATTTGCAACAGAAATCTTAGAGTCTTTAATATAAGCTTGATTAATCAAAGTATTGTCTTTAAAAAATCGTTTGATTTTTCCTTTTGCAATATTGTCTAGCATTTCCTCTGGCTTACCTTCTTTTCGTAATTGATCTTTTGCAATTTCAATTTCTTTTTGAATTATTGATGCTTCTACCCCTTCTTCATCAAGAGCTATAGGATTCATGGCTGCAACTTGCATAGCAACGTTTTTTGATATTTCAGCTGCATTATCAACAATACCTGAAAGCCCAACTAATGCAGCAATCTTATTTCCAGCGTGGATGTAGGAACCTACATAAGGTGCTGTTAGTTTTTTAAAGGCTCCAATTTCAATTTTTTCTCCAATTACTCCAGTTTGTTCAATAAGCTTTTCTGCAACCGTCATACCTTCAAAGTCACTAGACAGAAAATTTTCCAATGTGTCATAATCCAAAGCTTTATTTACTAGGCTGTTTGCTAAATCTAAATAGGAATCATTTTTGGCAACAAAATCAGTTTCACAATTAATTGATACCAATACACCAGCAGTAAAATCAGCATTAACCTTAGCTAAGGTTGCCCCCTCTGAAGATTCTCTATCCGCTCGGTTTGCGGCTACTTTTTGTCCTTTTTTCCTAAGAACTTCAATGGCCTTTTCAAAATCACCCTCGGCTTCAACCAGTGCTTTTTTACAATCCATCATTCCCGCTCCTGTTGATTTACGAAGTTTGTTAACTTCGGATGCTGTAATTTTCATTATTGTCTCAGGTTTTAATTATTACTTTTCCTTAGTTCCATCACTACCCTTTGATTCAGTTGAAGGTTCATCTGATGGTTTATCATCGATAGATGCCTCTACAACTGTCTCATTTTCCGCTTTTTCTTTTGCCTCTTTTTCGTCCTTCCTTTCTTTGAGTCCATTTCCAATGGCATCAACAACGAGGGATAGAATCTTATCTATAGATTTAGTTGCGTCGTCATTGGAGGGGATAACATAATTAACCTCTCTAGGATCCGAGTTTGTGTCTACCATTGCGAAAATGGGAATTTTTAGTTTTTGGGCCTCTTTAATGGCGATATTTTCCCTTTTTATATCTACAACAAAAAGCGCACCTGGTAAACGTGTCATTTCAGAGATTGAACCCAAGTTTTTTTCTAACTTAGATCTCAATCGCTCTACTTGAAGTTTTTCTTTTTTGGAAAGTGTTTCAAAGGTGCCATCTTTTTTCATTCTGTCTATGGCAGCCATTTTCTTTACTGCTTTTCTGATAGTGACAAAATTAGTCAACATACCACCAGGCCAACGTTCTGTGATATATGGCATATTGACTTTTTGAGCAGATTGAGAGACTATATCTTTAGCTTGCTTTTTGGTAGCTACAAAAAGGATTTTTCTTCCAGAAGAAGCGATTTTAGACAAAGCCTCAGACGCTTCTTCAATTTTTGCAACGGTCTTGTAGAGACTTATTATATGAATTCCGTTACGTTCCATGTAGATATATGGAGCCATGTTAGGATTCCATTTCCGTGTAAGGTGCCCAAAATGGACGCCTGCATTTAGCAGGTCTTTTACTGTGGTTTTTGCCATGATTTTTAGTTTACGTTCTCGATATAGTAGCAATAAATCTTTCGATTTATTTAGATGCTAAACTAATTCCCGCCTTAGCGGTTCAAGCAACAGATTATTAAATTAATGAACATTTTATCATTCCTTAACGATAAATTATCGTTTAGAAAATTGATGTTTTTTTCTTGCTTTTTTCTGTCCAAACTTTTTGCGTTCCACCATTCTTGGATCACGAGTCAATAATCCCTCGGGTTTCAAAATCGTTCGGTTCTCTTGATTAATCTTGCAAAGAGCTCTTGAAATTGCAAGACGCACTGCCTCAGCTTGTCCATTAAAACCTCCTCCTTTTACTGTAAGCTTAATATCGAAGTTACCCTCATTTTCGGTTAGCGTCAATGGCTGAGTTATTTTGTATTGTAAAGTAGGTGTAGGGAAAAAATCAGCAAAGGTTTTTTTGTTTACTGTAATATTTCCCTTACCCTTAGAAATGTATAATCTTGCTACTGATTTTTTTCTTCTACCAATGGTATGTATGACCTCCATTTATAGTCGTTCGTTTAAGTTAATTGTTTCAGGTTTTTGTGCCTCATGGGAATGTTCCTTACCTGAAAAGACCTTGAGGTTTCTAAATAGGGCTGAACCCAATTTGTTTTTTGGCAGCATACCTCTAACTGCGTTTTCGATTATGCGACCAGGACTTTTTGCATATAATTGCTTAGCGCTCAAACTTTTTTGACCACCAGGGAAACCAGTATGACGAATGTATTGCTTATTTTTCCATTTATTTCCTGATAAAATTACTTTATCAGCATTAATTACTATTACATTATCGCCACAGTCAACGTGTGGGGTATAATTGGTCTTGTGTTTACCTCTTAGATAAATAGCGATTACAGACGCAACTCTTCCAAGATGGAAGCCTGATGCATCAACAACAACCCACTGCTTATCGACAGTTTTAGAGTTTGCTGAAATTGTTTTATAACTTAATGTGTTCACAAAAATATTTTATAAAAACTTTTACGGGCTGCAAACTTACAATTATTCCCTTTTCTGAGAAAATATTTTTTGCATAAATTTTTAGTTTATAGATTTTGATAATTAACAGGTTTAATAAGCTTTA
>TARA_B100000963_G_scaffold361636_1_pt1 | contig 12522 bp, 11 predicted proteins | sample TARA_B100000963 | Tara Oceans TARA_B100000963 (sample SAMEA2622097) | marine metagenome | biome: marine biome (ENVO:00000447); feature: surface water layer (ENVO:00002042); material: "saline water (ENVO:00002010), including plankton (ENVO:xxxxxxxx)" | depth 5 m | reverse complement strand
CCCTCCGGGATCAGCGGGTACAGGCCATGATCATTGGCACGGTTTTTGCCATTATTCTTGGACTGCTGCTGAGTGAGAAGTTTGCAGTGTTACCAGCTCCATTTTTTGTTCTCCCCACTTTCTTCGCCTTTGTCGGAGGAGGTCTGGGAGCGCTTCTTCTCCTGGTAATCATCTTTGCGATTGGTCTTGTGTCCAAAGGATCGTTCTTTCGTGCTTTCATGGCCCTGTCAGTGCTGCTTCCGCTGATTTTTTACGGGTGCGTGCTCTACACGCCTCGCCATCTTTTTCTGCCAGCGCTGGTAATTATCCTCACGCTCTTTTCAGACCGCGGCTGTGATTGCTGGAATAGTCTGGCGCAGAGGCGATGGGGCCGGCTGGCAGTTCTCATCACTCTGCTAGGGACTGCACTGCCGTGGGTGTTCGGGGTGCGGATGGCCGGTTGGAAACAGGCAGCCGTGGTTACGTCTGCTCCGACCCTATATCCTTCGACGGATGGGTTCTGGCCGATGGGGTCCTATGCTGAGTTTCTTGGCCGACTGGCCAATGGCGCGAAAGATCCCGTGGACCACAATCAGCGAGTTTGGGGGGCGTGGAGTAAAATCGCACCGGAAGATCTTCCCCCGGGGAAGGGAGCTGTGCTCAGTAGCGGACTTGTTTCCTATGGGGCCTTTCACCTCGCACTTTTTGGAAGGGAGAAGGCGTCTTCTGTTCGGGATGCGGATTATGTTCTTTTTGACGAAAGAACCCTTGGGAAGAGGCAGCGAGGAGTGAATGCCACCGAGGGGTCAAACCGTTCTACCCTGCTCTCATTGCTTGGGAAAGGCCACCTCCGACCATTAGGAGGCGATATGGGTGAGCGCGTTTTCCTCTGGACCCGTGGAATGAAACCTACACTCGATCGGCAGCCGGACCATGGAGTTAGCATCAAGCTCGCTCTACATGACTACTTCAATGGCAATGATTTCATGGTGCGTCCCTGGGGGGAGGAGCGGTGGAAACTCAAAGAGCTGTCAGGGCATCGAGGGGTTGTTGTGGCTCGAGAAAGAAGTGCCCTCGAGAGGCTGGCAGGGAGTCTCGACGACCTGCGGGATCTAAAGGAGTATGGGAACTCATACGACCCTGCGACCTGGTGGACGGTCCCGATCACTGCGAGAGAATGGAACAGTTTGGCTGAAGGTTCGGTGCCCGGAATGAAGAATCTGTGGGTGGCATTCGGGGCGCTGCCGAATTTTATGGATGTGGGGAAGTATGCGGGAGCAGGGTCGAGTCGTTGAGCACGAGAATGATGGTCGGGAAAATAGTGTGCCTCTATCAGGGATTTTAATGTCAGGAACAACAACAGCATTGATTCGAACTCCGATCTGCAGGTGGCTGGTTTCCTTGCGTGTGAATCACTGGACGAAGAGTGGATTCTGTTTGGCGGCTCTTCTTTTTCACGGAGCAGTCTTTGATGTCTCGGCCTGGTTTGCAGTCTTACCTGCGGCGATTTGTTTCTGCCTGATTTCCAGCGCGGTTTATCTGGCAAACGATATTTTCAATCGAAAGGAGGATCGCTGTCACCCTAACAAACGGAATCGGCCGATCGCAGCTGGTCACATAGCCGTTAGGGCGGCGTGGGCTGTAGTAATCGCGTTGGTCGCCATTGCACTTGGTCTTTCATTCGTGTTCTACGGCGGAGGCAGTGTGACCCAGGTAATAATCGCGTATTATCTGCTCTCATGGCTGTATTCCTTCTGCCTTCGGGGCCTACCGCTTGTGGATGTCCTTGTCATTGGGCTTGGATTTGTCGCCCGGGTTGCAGCTGGGGCGTTCGCTCTTCAGAGTTTCGATTTTACGGCCCATCCCACCGGATGGCTCGTGGGATGCACCTATTTCCTCGCACTTCTTCTGGCTTTCGGGAAAAGAAAGGGAGAGTGGTTGCTTATGGAGAGCGCGGGCATGGCTCTTGGTTCAACGCGGCGGGCTCTGCGGGGATACACTGCAGAACTTCTGAACGTTCTAATCGGGTGCAGTGCGTTATTCGCTGGGTCCATTTACGTGGCCTACTGTCTCAGCAGGTCGGATAGAATGCCCTTCATCTTAACGGCTGTCCCAGCCCTGTGGGGATTGCTGAGCTACCTGAAGCTGGCGTGGGGATCGACCGCCGTGGAGACTCCGGAGTATTTGCTCCTGCGAAGCCGAAGCCTTTTAATCTCTCTGGTAGGCTGGTTAATCTTAGTTGGTTGGTTTACTGCAGTTCGCTGAGATCGCTGACTCATCTGTTTGAAGGTTCCGAAGTAATGAAAAATCAAACGTTTCAAGAGCAACAGAAGGAAAGCAAGTGGCTTTCCTGGTCTGCGTTGATTTGTCTGATGGCAGGGTGGCTCGTAGCCGTCCTCATTGGCGGAGGGCTCGAGCTCCACCGTAGCGCTGTGGCTGTTCCCTTGGTCGGGCTGGCTGCACTTCTGGGGCTGACGGATGCGATTCGATCTGGTCGGGCGATAAGCTTGCCTCTGCTCATTGGGGGCGGGCCTGTGCTTTTGTATTTTGCGGCCAGAGCGATCTTCTCCGAGGTCTGGGACCTTGGTCGCCATGACCTTCACCTGCTCAGCATGGCATGGCTGACTCTGGCAACGGTGTCGACGTGCGCGATTGGTCGTCGTGAGCGACTCGTTGTGTTTGTTGGGATTGTTGGTGTGCTGGGAATGCAGCTGCTCGCTGGGCTTTACCAATACTTCTTCGATCCGGGTTTCACTTTCTTTCGACACCAGCGTCCCAGTAGCGAGGGTGTGAGTGGTCTTTTCTGGCAGTGGAACAACCTGGCAGGGCTTCTCGCCATCACAATGCCGCTGTGTGCCGGTCTCGTGCTCTGCAGGCTCTCGTGGATACAGAGGGGGCCTCTATTACTTCTTGTCCTTCTCGGGATCTGGCTTGCATGGTTGACCAGATCCCGTGCCGGTTTTGCGGCCATGACGGGGGGGATTGGTTGTGCCTGTGCGATTTTGGTTTTCTTGCGGGTAAGAAGCCGGGATCTGGGCGCATGGGTTATAGGATGTGTAGCTTTTGCCGCTCTCGGACTGGTTGCGCTTGCCGTCGTCATGCTCTCAACGTCAGCGCTGAGTGAGGAGCGAGGTCAGGACTCGGACGTGGGAAATCTCCTTGGCTCAAGTTCGCGACTAGGGCTTGCAGCGGTTGCTTTTGAAATCTGGCAGGAAAAACCTTTGTTCGGTAACGGAAGTCAGAGCTATCGGTATCTTGCGGTCCAGCATTGGGATACGGATATTCCCAGCTGGGTGAATGACCCGGAGCTCGCCCACAGTGAATATCTCCAGGTGCTGTGCGATTACGGAATGGCAGGTCTTATTCTCATAGTTGGATTCCTGTTGATCGTTGTCGTAGGAGCAGTGGTGAGAATTTCCCGGAGTGGCTCAGAGGGGTCCTCTCTCGAGCGAGGTCTGGGAGCAGGCTGTGTTGGGGCCATGGCAGGCGGAATGCTTCATGCCGCTTTTGATTTCCAGACACATCTCCTTCCTATTCTAATGCTCGCTGCGCTAGTGATGGGATTACTGTTCCCCTCACCTGGGGTTATCCGCGCGACCTCAGTAAAGCTTATCCACGGGACGCTCGTGGTTCTCATGATCTCTCTGGGAATATTTGCTACCGGCAAAGAAACTCTGCACATGGGTCAATGGCTCAAGTGGGAGAAAGAAAGGGCGACGAATTACGAGGTGGGCCTTGCCGAGTTGCCGCGATTGCGCCAGCTCGTGGAAGAAAGCCCTCATTACTTCTCTGCAGAATTATATGGGCGCCTCCAGTTGAGTGTCTATGCACGTACGCCGGAGGAGCTTCGCTCTGAGATGGGGGTGTGTCTGCAGGAAGCCCGCTGGGGCTTGGAGATCGCGCAGAGGCGCCATCCTCAGGATGCCCGCGCTTTGGTTGAGCTTGGACTCGTTTATGATTTGCTCGGAAATTTTGATAAAGCTGCTGATGTCCACCGGGAAGCAATCCGGGTCGCTCGACGAAGAGAGCGCAAGTTTGGGGCCTTCGCAGGGCTTTCTCATCATCTCGCTCTTCGAGGCAAAGAGCTTTGGTATAGTCGCAGGCCTGAGAAAGCTCTCGGCTGTTTTCTGCTCTCAAGGGAATATCTCGAGCTTTCGATTCGCCGAGGGTACCGGTTCAGCCAGCCGCAGGAATTCCGGCAGAGACGGGAAATTCTGGGATTCTATATAAAATCATTGCAGGATGGAAAAATCCGGCCTGACCTTCCGGACGATATCCTCAACCGGTTTCCGAGGCCGGCTGACCCCGAACAAGAGTGATGGCCCAAGGACGCAAAGAAGCGCTTTCAGTACAAGCACTGCAGTTTGCCGATGCCGCACTGGTCTATCTGGCGTTTGTCATCAGTGCCTCAGTCCGGGAGGATCTCCTGAGAACTCTCATAAAATGGGGGGTATGGCCCGGAGGGGGTAATCCGGTCGAAGTCGGACTCGCGGACCTGATTCCCTTGTTGGTCGTTATTGTGCCCCTTACTCCGGTTGCACTGGGAGCCTTTGGGTTTTACCGGCATCCTTTGCGCAAACGTATCAGGGACTCATTATCCCAGATGTTTAAATCCCTCATTATTGTTGGAGTAGTTGTAGGGGCATTAGTGGTGTTTTTGAAACTTGGCGACACTCCGAGGCTTACGCTGGGTGTAGCAGTTCCCATCGCGGTGTGTCTCGTGCTGGCCCGGGAGGGAATGGTTCGAAGCTTCGTCCTGCATTCCGTGCGAGCAGAAGACGCAAAGGAAGCGGTCATCTATGTGGGATCGAAGGAGGCTATCACAGAGTTTGAGGCAAGCCTGTCGTCTGAGGTTCTCGCTCAATATAAGGTGGTGGCTCATTATCACCCCACCGAAAGCAGCCCTGATAACTTCAGCAGCTTGCTCAAGAATGAATCAGTCGCACGGGCGATTTTTGCTCCCAAGCAGACCGAGTTTGGCGAACTGGCAGAGCTGATCGAGATTTGTGAACTGCAGGGTGTAGAGGCTTGGATCTCAGCAGGATTTCTCCAGGCGCAGGTGGCACGACCGGATTTTGACAGCATGGGAGGAAATCCAATGCTGGTTTTACGTTCGACTCCGGAGCTGTCATGGGCCCTATGGATCAAGACCATGGTCGATGTTGCTCTGTCCGCTCTTGTCCTTGCGATTTCTCTCGTCCTGATTTGGTGGTGGGTCGCTCTGGCCATCAAGATAAGTAGCCCCAGGGGTCCAGTCTTCTTCCGACAGAAAAGAGCAGGACGCCATGGAAAGCCTTTCACGATGTGGAAATTCCGAACGATGCATCCGGGTGCGGAATCCCAACTTGATGCCGTCAAGGAGTCGGAGGGAAATGAAATGTCAGGCCCCGTTTTCAAGCTCGAGAAGGATCCAAGGGTCTTCAAGTTTGGCAGTTTTCTTCGTCGAACCAGCATCGACGAACTGCCCCAGATCCTGAATGTCTTGCGCGGGGAAATGAGCCTCGTGGGTCCGCGCCCCCTCCCTACCTATGAGGTTGAACAGTTCGCCAAGTCGGAGCATCGGCGTCGTCTAAGTGTGAAACCCGGAATTACCTGCCTCTGGCAGGTTGAAGGCAGGAATAAGATTACCAACTTTGATGAGTGGGTGAGACTGGACCTTGAATATATCGACAACTGGTCTCTGGGTCTCGATCTCAAGATACTTCTCCGGACCGTCCCTGTGGTGCTTCTGAGACGGGGGAGCAGGTGACGGTCCAACAATCCTGAAATTTCAGACCGGAGTGCAGGCTCCGACCGATTCTACTCGCCCTGTGCGCCCGAAACTAATAACCAAGGTGCCCCCACCAACTTCATGAAACTTCTCACCGGGAACGCCCACCCTTCCCTCGCCCAGGGAATCGCTGACCAGATAGGAAGCCCTTTGGCCAAGGCGGAGGTTAGTAGTTTTCCTGATGGAGAAACATACGTCAGGATCGATGAAAATGTTCGACGGCAGGACGTGTTCCTTATTCAGCCCACGTGCCCGCCGACAAATCAGAACCTCATGGAGCTGCTTATCATGGTTGATGCCGTTCGCCGTGCCAGCGCTGAGCGAATAACGGCAGTGATTCCATTTTTTGGCTATGCGCGGCAGGACCGTAAGGATAAGCCACGCGCCCCAATTACAGCGAAGCTGGTTGCCAATCTAATAGAGGCTGCTGGTGTTGACAGGGTGCTCACCATGGACCTGCATGCCGCTCAGGTGCAGGGGTTCTTCGATATTCCGGTTGACCATCTCTACGCCAAACCGGTCCTGCTCAAGCATCTGCGTGAACAGCGCAAGAACTACGATCGGGAGCTCACCGTGGTTTCGCCCGACGTGGGAGGGGTCAAGATGGCAAGAAGCTACGCGGATGTCCTTGGGGCGGAACTCGCAATCGTCGCGAAGCAGAGAATCTCTGCGACTGTGGTAGAACCGATGAAGCTCATTGGAGAGGTTGAGGGGCGCGATGCGATCATTGTGGACGATATGACGGAGACGGCAGGAACCCTGTGCGCTGCTGCTGAGACTCTCAAGAGTAACGGAGCGGGGCGGATTTTCGCAGGGGTCTCTCATGCAGTTCTCGGGAATCTCGGTTGCGAGCGGATCATGGATTCTGCAATAGATGAGCTGATTACTACGAATTCTACCCCTCCTCCGCCCGATGCCTGTCGCTCGAAGGTGACTTCTCTGGACATCGCAGGGCATCTCGGAGAGGCGATCCTCAGGATTCACAATGGAAAATCGGTTAGTTCTCTCTTTGACATCGACGGTGGATCCGTGTAGCTAACCGCCCCCCAGCTGAGAGGAAAAGGCTCTCTGGGAGTAACAAACCTTGCAGAAAAATGGCTAAAACGCACTCACTCAGAGCGGAAGATCGGAAGCGCACCGGCAGTGGTGTGCTTAAGCGCATGCGCCGGGAAGGGTTCATCCCCTCCGTTGTATATGGTGGCGGTTCTGAAAATCGGAATGTCAAGGTGAGTGCCAAGGGGGTTCGTGAAATGTTGGCCGACACTGCGTCTACCAACGTTTTGGTTGACCTCGAACTGGATGGTGGGAGCAACCAGCTAGCCTTCCTCAAGGACCTCCAGCACGACCCGCTCAGCGGCAAGGTCTTGCATGCTGATTTCATTGCTGTCGACGACAAGACTGAGATCACGGCACAGATACCCGTCTCGCTTGTGGGCGAAGCGGTAGGAGTGAAGCTTGGCGGCCAGCTGGAACAGATGATCTATAGCTTGGAGATCAAATGTTTGCCCAAGGACCTTCCAGAAACAATTGAGGGCGATGCGAGTGCGCTGAATGTCGGAGATGTTCTCAGTGTCGGCGGTATGAGCTGGCCGGAAGGGGTCTCGCCAACTCTCGGGCACGAGGTAGTGGTTGCACTTGTAGCGAAAACCCGGGTGGCTCTCAGTGAGGCTGCCACAGGGGAGGAAGATGGAGCTTCCGAAGCTGGTGCAGCCTCGGAAGCAACGGGAGCTGAAGAATCCAACGGCTAGCCCCGCAAACTTTTCGGCGGGCTTCGGAGGCCCCACCCAGACCCGGGGCACAACCCCGGGTTTTTTCATGCAGGGAGAGGGGCAAGGTCTAGCAGGCAATTTTCAGGGCGCATTTCCTCGCTGAAAGCGCTAAGGGACATAGGTGGCTGATATTCCACAACTGATTGTAGGCTTGGGAAATCCCGGTAAGGAGTATGCTGGGACAAGGCACAATGTGGGCTTCGAAATTCTGGACAGAGTGGCGACCGCCGCCGGATTGGCGTTTCGCCCTGAGAAGAAATGGCAGGCGGAAATGTGTCGCTCTGCGGGGGGAATTCTGTTTCTCAAGCCCCAGACCTACATGAATCTCAGTGGCCGTTCGGTTGCTGCGGTTTCCCGTTTTTACAAGATTGCCCCTGAAAGTATTCTGGTGGTTTATGATGATGTGGCTCTGCCTCTGGGGCAGCACCGGTTTCGACTGAATGGAAGCGCCGGTGGCCATAATGGCATTAAGAGCCTTCTTTCCGATCTGGGCTCTCAGTCATTTCCCCGTCTCAAAGTCGGAATCAGTGGGGTCTCGGGTGCGAGGCTCAGCGGGCATGTACTTGGTCGGTTCGGGCCCGATGAGACAGAAGCGGCGGAAAAGGCGCTTGCCACCGCTGTCGATGCTGTGCAGGTTGCCCTCGCTGAAGGTATCAGCAAGGCTGCCAGCCGCTTCAATGTGCGCCCCAAGGCGCAAAAAACAAAAACCGATTCCAAATCGAAACCCAAAAAACCAGAAGATGGACAGGAAATACGAAGGCCTGATTGTTCTGAACACTAAAGGGAAAGAAGATAGTGTCGACGATCTTGTGGGAGCTGTCGCCAAGGAGATGGAGGCAGAGGGAGCCAAGCTTGAGGAAATCAAGCAGCTAGGCCGCCATAAATTTGCCTACAACGCCCGGCACCTCGATGGGGGGCATTACGTGAATTATATCTTTCAGGCGGATGCTCAGCAGGTGCAAAAAATCCAAGGCAAGCTGAAGCTCAATGCTCAGGTTCACCTTCAGCATTACCAGAGATTGGGCTAGCAGTAATAGACCAGTAAAGTTCGTAACCCAGAAAGGTTGCGATGTTTAAACGGTGCGCGTGAGCGTGCCGTTTTTTGTCCAACGGTCATCCACGAGAAGGTTGACCGGACAGCCAATTCAAAATTTCCTTGGTGGCAGCTCATCCCCAGCTACCGTCCTCGCTATGGCCAATTTAAATAAGGTGATGCTCATCGGGAATCTCACCCGGGATCCTGAGCTGCGCTACACGCCGAAGGGGACTGCGGTTGCAGAGCTGGGGTTAGCGGTGAACCGGGTGCGAAACAATGACCAGGGCGAACGGATAGAAGAGACGACGTTCATCGATGTCACGCTGTGGGCGAGGCAGGCGGAGCTCGCTCAGCAATATCTGGGGAAGGGTCGCCCCGTCTATATTGAGGGGCGTCTCCAGATGGACACATGGGATGATAAGACTACGGGTCAGAAGCGGAGTAAGCTCAAGGTGGTAGGAGAGAACATGCAGTTCCTTTCTGACGGTCGTGGAGGAGGGCAGCCACGCGGGGAGGGCTCCTCATCCGGCCAGCAATCATCTCCTCCGGCTCCGCAGCGGCAGGGGGGATCTCCCGCGGCAGGTGATTTCGATGATGATGGGGGCGAAATCCCGTTTTAGCCTCAGTGTTCTTTCAGGGACTTTTCCTCCTTTAATCGAAGCTGGCCACAGGCAGCGTCGATATCATGGCCCTTTTCGAGGCGGAGGGTCGCCGGGACACCATGCTCGGCGAGTGTGTCTCGGAAAGCCCGGCATGCGTCCTCGCTGGGACGCTTCCAGCTTAACCCTTCAACCGTGTTGTAAGGTATGAGGTTGACCTTTGCGTTCAGTGATTGTGCTCGTCTGGCAAGCAAGTGAGCTTGGTCAGAGTCAGCATTGAGGCCGTCGATCAGAATATATTCCAAAGTGATTTTTTGGGCTTTGCGCGTGTTCCAGTATTTCAGCGCTTCAAATAGTCTGGTTACTGGCCACTTCCTGTTGATTGGCATGATCTGGCTCCTAACTTCATCGCTTGCACCGTGGAGGGAGACTGCAAGGCGAATTTGCTGCGGATGATCCGCCAGCTTACGAATCTGAGGCACCAGCCCCGATGTCGATACGGTAAGATGGCGCGCTCCTATGCCAAGTCCCCACGGAGCAGTGATCAGAGTGAGCGCTCTGAGAAGTTGTGAAAGGTTGGCCAGAGGTTCTCCCATCCCCATGAAAACGATATTGTTGACCTTTTCGCTGCTTATCTCCTCCGCGAGAAGGACTTGCCCCGCAATTTCATCGGCAGAGAGATTTCGTGTAAAGCCGTCGAGTCCGGATGCGCAGAACTTACACCCGAAGGCACATCCCACTTGGGACGATACACAGAGAGTACGCCGATCCGAACGTTCCCCGTAGAGCGCAGGAGAGGCTGGGATTAAAACGGTTTCGACGAAGCGCCCGTCGTGTAAGCGAAAGAGAAATTTGCGTGTGCTGTCGGAGGAACCCTGCGCACGGGCAGGGCTCAGGGATTGGAGGGAGAAGCTCGCCTTTAGCTGATCTCTTAATCTGGCGGGAAGATTACTCATCTCGTCGATCGAGTTCGTACGCTTCCTCCATAGCCAATCCAGAATCTGCTCTCCACGGTAGGAGGGTTCTCCCAAATCATTGAGAACCTCGGAGAGTTCTTCCGGGGTTTGATTGAAAAGGGAGGTTTTCACGACGCTAGTATATGAATTCGAGGTCCGGAGATCAAATTCCCGATTCGGAAAGGTCAAACGGTCTTGCCTGCGCCATTGACAAGGGTTTTCAGGCCCTTCACGCTCGTGCGTTGAATTTTTTTTCTCGTCTTCTTTGGTGTGGGTGCCTCCCAGCAGGTCTCGTCGCGTTCAGTTCTTGCTCGAGTATCGGCGGTTCCGGTGCGGACAGTGGATCGAATACCGTTAAGCCACGCAACAGGGATAAGCAGGTTATCGCATTGGGCGAATCCGAGGGCTACAAGGCTCTTGAGGAGCGCTTTGCCTTTGATTCTCGTACGTTGAAAAGAGACAAACGGGGCAACTTTACTGGTGCTGTTCGAAGTCAATATGACTCAAAGAGAAATGTCTCCTTTGGTGGAGGCGTTGGGAAATCTGCCTACAGCGCGGGTCATTATGAATCCGTGGAGTGGAAGAAGTCGCGCAAAATGCAGATGGAGGGTTACCGGAGGGACGGCCATCAAAGCCGCTTTCAAGAGAAACCTGGCGTTCAGATTACCAGTCCTGCTCATCTTGCGAGGAAGTCACGGTTCGACAACCAGAGAATGAAAACTGGATCTTTCGCCACAGCGGGAGCTCGAGAGGGTGCGGAAGCGCTGGTAGACAAGCCCAGTGATAGTCGCACTGACTTCAGGCGCGAGGTTTTTCCGGAGCCTCCAATCATCAGTGACGATGAATACAATCGTCGCTCGGTGGAGCAGACGAGAAATCTTCTGGGGCGCGATGAATGAGAGAAGCGAGGGATGGCTGAACATGCGTGTTCACCGTTCTCTTCCTGACAGTGTCGGGGGACCCGATGGAGCGGGTTTTCCGAAAGCAAAAATTAACAGTCGTGAAATCTGATGGCTGATGACTTTTCACAGTCCGAGCGCAATGGAATACGAGAGCGTGTCTGGACGATCATCTTTGAGGCAGAGACGAAGTCAGGGAAGGCTTTTGATGTGTTGCTGCTGTGGGCAATCGGCCTGAGTGTTGTAGCGGTCATGTTGGATAGCATCGACTCTTTCGCGATGCGCTGGGGGGGAACTCTCAAGGTTGCGGAGTGGGGATTCACCCTGCTCTTTATGGCCGAATACTTCGTGAGAATCTGGGTAGTGCGTCGCCCGGCTCGCTATATCTTCAGCTTTTTTGGGATTATCGACTTCTTGTCGTGGATACCGACCTTTCTCGGCATGTTTTTCGTAGGAAGCCAGTCCCTGCTGGTAATTCGCATTCTCCGCCTGCTGAGAATGTTCCGGGTTCTCAAGATGGTCGGGCATATGCGGGGAGCCAGTATAATCATGCGTGGCTTGCTGGCGAGTCGCGCTAAAATTACAGTCTTCTTTTTCGCCATGGTGATTCTGGCCACCATCATGGGGACCCTCGCTTATCTCCTCGAGTCAGGTCAACCGGAGAGTAAGTTTACGAATATTCCAGTCAGTATTTACTGGGCGATAGTAACAGTCACGACCTTGGGATACGGGGATCTTGCCCCTCTTACGGTGGAGGGAAAGTTTCTGTCCGCGCTCTGTGTCTTAATTGGATATTCTATTATGGCGGTTCCGACAGGCATCGTTATCGGGGAAACTGTCAACGCAGCGATGAACAGGCAGGATGAGACAACAGATGCCTGCCCGTCATGCGGGGTGCACGGGCATCTCCTTGATGCGCGCTACTGCCGTCGGTGTGGGGAACGCCTCAACCTTGCTGGGGGAGTCCCGGGTTCTCCTCATTCTTGCAAAGAGGGTGCTCAGGAGCCTGAGCCATGAGTTTTTGGAGGAGCTGATCTGCTTTCGCGGTGTGCTCCTTGCGCCGGGCAAGTGCAATCCTCAACGCAAGGACCTCAGGATCCTCAAGGTGGCTTTCAGGGAGTTCAAAAAGAAGGCTGGTGGCCTCAGAAAGATCATTGAGTGCGAGAGCTCCTTCAATGGCGGCTAGCCTTGGACCAATGCCTTGGGGTTCAGGTTCCTCTTTAAAGATGGCGGAGCGGGCTCTTTCGGGGAGCCCGGCTGGAGGGTCTACCACTTGCTCGAGGTAAACACATTCATCTCCATTTTTGACTCGAATATACCAATTGAGGGAGAGCACGAGGATAACTCCTAGAATAAAAAGGGAGGAATCAAGAATGAGAGGAGTCCAGAGAAACCCGGCCAGCTTGCGGAACACCTCACCGGCAAATCCTGGGAGAAACATTCCCAGCCAGACAAGCAAGAGAACGAAAGCAGCCGCTAGAATCAGCCCTCCGCCGATGAGAAGGGCCCGTTTC
>TARA_B100000963_G_scaffold349387_1_pt1 | contig 12555 bp, 12 predicted proteins | sample TARA_B100000963 | Tara Oceans TARA_B100000963 (sample SAMEA2622097) | marine metagenome | biome: marine biome (ENVO:00000447); feature: surface water layer (ENVO:00002042); material: "saline water (ENVO:00002010), including plankton (ENVO:xxxxxxxx)" | depth 5 m | reverse complement strand
TTGAGCTACTGATTCAGATGTATACATAATATAACCTACCTCATGTTGTATGCCTCGATTGGCTTCTTCAAAAGGGGTTAATATAGAAGACTCGTGAGGTGTTATAGTTGAGCCGTGGTTAATAATTCTTTTAGTGCCGTCAGGGTGATAATAAAATTTACCTGTTACTCCTATTTCGCCAACCTCAAATTCATTTATTTCGCTATGTCTTTTATTATTATTATAGGAAAAAATTCCATCATAAGCACCACCAAGATGTCCGTACCATGGTGCAGGTAGCTGCTCGTGGTGTAAGTCTATACTTTTTTTGTTGTCTTTAATATTGTATACTCCGGGGCTTGAACCAGAAATAAATGCTGTATCGATACTTGCTGAATATTCCGGTCTGGTACCACTTAGCTCTGGTGATTTAATTTTAGATCTGTTGAGCATATGCGGTTTGATAATTATACCTGCTGTTACCTGTGCTTTTGCAGGCAAGAAATCTTTAACCATTTTAAATAAAACATTATCGTAAAATTTAAAAATTCTAATAAAGTCTTTTAGGTTATGCGGAGCTGTTCGAGGGTTATTACTTGAAGGATCAAATATATTGTAAGAAGTTTCTAGCATAGATTTAGCCGCTCCAGTAAAGCTTGGTGTAACAAAAGAAGAATACGAGCCTGAGTGCAGATTCGTTGGATCTCCTAAATATCCGTCTATATCAAGACCTAATGATTTAATTTGATCATCTATATCATGAGCAGGAGAAAATCCTACTTCTATTGAAGTCTGGCTAGGACCAAAATCATATTTTTCAGTATTCGAACTTATAATACTTGCATGTTCTGCTAAGGTAACACTACCGGTCATAGCTGAGCCTGTAAATGCTCCTACTAAGCTACCTGTGCCGCTTGTATCAATACTTATTTTAGAACTTACTCCAGGTTTGTGTTCGATAGGTACATCCGGTCCTAATTTTGTTAATTCACCGAATCCTCCAAAAGTTCTAATTTTTAAGTACGATGAAGGAACACCGAAACAGTTTATTAGTGCTCTAATACCTCTTTTTGTTCCTTTATTTTTTAATAAAAAAGGTATATTATGGTAAATTCTTTTATAAAGTTCAGCTTCATAGTCTTTTCTTGCAATAGGTAAGTTAGTATTACCTCCACCTTGATCATCGGCAGAAACAAAGGTATTTACTACTTCTACAGCGCTACCGCTATCGTACCTGTCGTTGATAAGGTATTTAAACAAATCATTAGATCCCTCTACAGAGTTATATACTTTAACTCCCATTCCTCTAATAGCTTCTCTAATTATATCTTTAGGTAAGCCTTGTTTTATTCTATGATCAGTATCATATCTTGAAGATATAGCTTTTGAATATATCCATAAATTATCGTAATGTTGTCCTAACATCTGAGTAAATAGTACTGCTGGAGCGTTTCTGGTATCTTCAGAGATAAAGTCAGGTAAAAAGTTAGTTAATACATCATAATTTTGAGTATCGTAATTTGATGCACTTATCAACTGCCCTGCATACCATTCAGTAGCTATAGAAGAAGTTGAAGGATGGTTTATAAAAGGCTTACTTGTATTTGTCTTAGGCCATGAATTACTACCGCTTTCATAATAAAGAAATCTATCATAATGATCAAAATTATCTATAACGCTTTTTACTAAAGTTTCACTTGCTGAAATACTTCCGCTTACTGCTGCAGTTGCTGCATTTTCTAAAGCATTTTCGGTATCTAAATCAGACTGGTATGTTTCAATCAACTCTAGTTTATACTTAAAGTTTTTTAATCTTTCTTGTGCAGAAGAGAAGTTAATAAAATTTTCATAGCTACTATAATCTAGACCTATATCTATACTCTTTTCATTAATATATGAAAATAACTCTCTGTTACTATTTACATTACTAAAGTTAAAAAGTTGATTAAAATTAAAAAATTCAGTTGGATCTGATTCAGTTTCATTCGTTTCAACGCTAAAGTTAGGGCTTTTAATAGTAGGAGCTACTTTTTTAGGTTCTATTAACTCAGGAGTTACTTTAACTGCTATAGAATCGCTTACTTTTTCAACTACCTGTAGAGTGCTTTTGATATCATATGTATCAGGTAAAGGCTCATAGAGTTTAACTGTTACTACGTTTTCGTTTTCAACTCTAAATGTATCTATATTAGTTACTATAAATAAATCATTATTACCAAAATTTAACCATAACTCATCGAAATAAGATTCGTTTAATAAATTTTCTTTAAGAGTTTCTACACTACTTCTCAATCTACTAAAAGAAAGAGTATTGGAATAAAGAGCAATTTCAGTTCTATCTTTCGATATACTTTTAATAAAAAATCTATGCTTTGAATTATCGTAGGTGAAAGAGTCGTTTAGAAAATGAAATAATATTCTTACCTCAGTAGTACCGTAGCCGTAGTCAACTGCTAGAGAACTTGGATCTACTGTTATTTGAGAAATTAAATTTTCGTTGCCATCCTCTTCGCCGTCTTCATCTGGTAGTTCAATATTTTTATTTAGCAGGTCTTTAGCAGGTAATTCGTAATCATATAGAGAAAGCAATCTAACTTGATTCATTGCATAGAAGTGACTTTCTATATAATGAGTGTTATAGTTAAAGCTTTTATTAATAATAAAATTATCAATTAAAGATATATCTTCTCCTGAGTACGTCTCAACTTCAGGTATACTACCTAACTGTTCGTCAATTACTGTGTATTTTACTTCTGCCATTTATTTTTTATTATAACAATCTCCATAATATTGGATATCTATCATCTAGTTCTCCATCGTTATCGTACTGTAATTCCATAGATACTCTATTTTTAAAGTTACCTAATTCCTGTACTGCTGCTACTATATCTTCAGCTTTAAATCTTTTAAGTGCGTCTTCTATAAAAAAGTCTAAAGACGCTTCTCTTGCCTGTCTTCTATTACTAACTAATACTTGATATCTACCTACACCAATAGTCCTATAAAGCCAATGGTATCGACGTCTATAGCTTTCAACAAATGCAGAGTATTTAAATTTATGTAATCCAAATACTTTCTTAACAATCATTCTTCTTACATAGTAGTACTTAGTTCTACGTTTTTTAATTAAACGTACTAGTTCTTTAGCTCCTTTAGAAAGAGAAGTTGTTCCTGAGGTAGAAGCTGAAGCTGCTGCTTTTTCAGCTGCTTTTTTAGCATTTTCAGCTGCTGCTTTTGCTTGTTCTTGAGCAGCCTTAGTAGCACTGTTAGCAATAGAGTTAGCTTGTTCGAGAGATGCTATAGTAGATTGAGCTGCTTGAAGTTCAGTTCTTACTAATGCTAAAGCTTCAGCGTCGTCAAAACTTATTTCTCCTCCGCTAGCTAATTTAGCTTCTAACTCTAAAATATTTCTATTAGCCTCTAATAACTGTTTCCTCAAAGAAGCTACTTCATCTAATAAAGGCTGTATACTTTCTAGCTGCCTATCAACTTGATACAATTCTGAGCTTGTCTCTACCAAGTACTGGTGGGATGGAGAATCTCCTTCTATTGGTATTTCTATGTACAGTTTATCGTAGAGCCTAAATAATTCTTCTATAGTATCAGTATCGACTACAGGATCTGGCTCTTTAAAAAATTTAAACTTATTGTCTATAAAATCTTTAAAGCCGGTACGATCTAAAACAGTTTTTTTTATTTGTACCTTTTTATCCATTTCTTGTTACTTTGAATATTTGACTATCATCAACTATCATGTCATTACCGTCGATAGTCGTTTTAACTAAAAGTCTATAATACCTTTCTGGCTGTAAGCCATCCATATGAATATCGAAAAAGCTTGAAGTAGCATCACAACTAATTTTAGTATACGTAGTATCAAAATCTACAACCATTTCTTCTGTGTTTTCATCTCTTAACCCCCAAAAAGAGCCAGTAGGTAAGTAATAATTTTTTACGAATGCAGATGAAGTAGTAAAGGTTCTCGGTGGATATTTAGGTCTAGCGTTTACTCTAAATCTAGTCTTACCTTCATCTTTATACTCACCTTTGTTATTTCTAATAGTAACTACTGCTTCTGGATCTGCTAAAGCAGGAAGTGAACCAGTAGAATGTGTAAAATCGTTCCATTTTATTTCTAAAAACGGAGGATATATAGTATTTGTATCGCTACCAAAAAACTTTAATCTAATACTAGTATCAGAGCTAGCTTCGGTTGTATTATCTAATTTTAATAGAAACCCGTTATTATTTAAACTACCGCTATACCATTCTGTAGTTGCTCCTGTAGCATCTATAGATATGTCAAGGTCACTTGTTTTGTCGAATTCTTGAGAACCGCTTACGGTTACGTTAGAACCTAGATCGGTGTTATTATTAAAGGTAATTGTAGTTCCTCCTCCAGGAGTTGACCAATCAGTCGAGGGATTTTTTTTATTCCAAGTACATCCGGAGGTATCAACTGGTATGTCTCCAAATTTACCTACTCCTTCTATCCAAGCTTCGGTTAGGCCTAAAGCTTCGATTTTAAAAGAGGTAGGCAGTTCTTGAGCAAAACTTAAGCTCAAATTTAAAGTTGCAGCTATATTAGTCTTATTAGACTTATTGTTAATTACATCCTGTATTTCTGTGGTACTGAATTGTATTAATGATCTAATAGTTTTATAAGCACCTTTACTTAAATATCTACCTATTTCTAGCTGTTCATCTCTACCGGTATTAGCAGTAGGAAACTCAGAAAATATTGAGGAATCTTGATTAGGAAATATTCTATATAGTGCCATAATTATAATGTTGTTACTCTACCTTCTATATCTACGTTAGGATACTTTACTTCAAATATCATAGGATCATAAGAAGGATAGATTATGTTATTTTTAGTAGCTCCTTCAACATCGTATGCATAAATACCATACCCGCTACCATGTTCTGTTTTATTTTTATTAAATATTTTTACAGTCTGTACTGTCTGTACTCCGGTTACTTTATCTAAAAGTATAAAAATATCAGAGACGTTTATAGGTTGATTGATAGACCAGTTTGAAATATCAAAAAATGACTGAAGTGCTGTTGTACATCTAAGTATTACATCTCTTGAATTGAAACTAGGTCTTGTAATTATTTCAAATTTTACTCCTATATTAATAACAAATGCATCTCTTATTTGTATGGAGTCAGTTATCATTTTAAACTCACTTAAGTAGTTTTTTAAGTTTGTTTTAGTAAAAGAATTAGAGTTTACTAGTTTTCTGTCGATATCATAAGATAGTGTATACAAATTAACAGCTAAAGGATCTCTAACTGCTACGTTTAAGTCTATAAATTCATCTCTACCTGATACAAAAACTTTAGCAATAGAGCCTAAATTAGACGGCATAGCTAATGCTCTAAATTCAAAATCTTGTTTAGTAACTAGTCTTCCTTGTTCGTTAAAAGCTTTCAAACTATTCTGTCTAAGTTCCTCTACAGTATCTCCGTCTTTACCTCCAGATGCTGCTATTACATTATTAAAAGCTAATGTATCTTTAACTTGGGATCCATTTGAAAATGTTGGTGTATTTGAAGGAACACTTACTTGAGTAGTTAAAGAATTAGCTGGTACGTTTGACTTAATTCCGCCTCCTTTAAGGTATCTAACAGTAAGTGTTACGTTGCTAGGCGCTACTCCGTAGCTTCTACCAAATATAAAGTTTGAAGGATCATAAGCAAAATCTAATCTTTTAACTCCTGAGGCAGATATATTAGTTGAAAGTCCAACTTTAGAAGCGTCGGGTAAGAATGTTGTATCTGCATTATCTGCATCACCGCCACCAAACTGTATTAAAAGTTGACCTGTACTGTTAAACCTAGTTACGTACCTTAAGTCTACATTAGCTAGCTTTAAGTTATTAGCAGGTCTCTGTGCTCCGGCAGGTAGGTTCGTAGTTGTAAATACTGTTGACTGTCCTAAATATGGAACTTCTGTCCAAGAATTGCCGTCTGAATCTACTATATCTAAAACCCCGATAATATCATTATCAGCAATAGTCAAGGTAAGAAACTTTTCTTTCGAACCTACAACAAACGTTTTAGTTTTTATTTCTCCAGAGGTTGCTTTAGCTACTTTTTTTAACTGGTATACGTCAGGGTTGCCCGAAGATACGCTAAACACTGTTACTTCAGTTGGATCAAATGAACTAGAATAAGTAAAGTCTACTTTATCGCTAATAATAAAATTTTGAGTACCGTCTGATATTTGAGCATTAGGTTCTAATATTAAAGCTTGGTCAAATCTAGGTAAAAAGTCGGGTGATGATCCTGCCTGTACTCTTTGAGTTATTTCTACATTTACAGTTGATGCAGTTGTTACTTTCGGTCTATAACCCATCATATATGCTAATGAATATAAGTTAGCAGGGTCTTTAGCATACTGAAGGTATGTTTCTTGCACCTGCATATCCTGATAAAAGGAGAGTATATCTCCTACATATGCTGCCATTTCAATAAACATCATACCGGGCGAAGTAGGAGAAAAATCATTATAGGAATCAGGAAAATAGTTTTTTGCTAATTCAACTAGTTGGCCTTTGAGATTATCAAAATTTTTATCTGTATATTTTATTGCGTTTGCTTTTGCCATTATTCTTCAAAGTTTATTAATAGTTCATCTTTTATTTTTGTACCAGCAATAGCAAAATTTAATTTTAACTGTATCATATTTTCTTCAGTTTTATCTTCTAATTGTAAATTTAAAATATTAAGTTGAGGAAAATAGTTTTTTAATCCTTCTTTGATAGCTATTTCAACGTTAACTAATGTCTCCTTTCCTATATTATTAAATAGGAGGTTTCTAAGACCTGATCCAAAAGATGGGTTAAAGTATCTCTCTCCTCTACCTGTTAAAAGGTAGTTAATTAAGTTAGCTTTAACTGCATCCGCTGTTTGGTATGTAGAATTAAATATTCCTTCTCCTGAAAAGGGTAAATCAATTCCTACAGCAACTCGAGGTTGTAGATCTATAGGGTTAATTCTTTTAGCGTCAAATGCCATATTTTATTTTTATATATTTTTGCTTGCATCTACTTTTTGAGATGCATCTAATACTTGTTTTGCTTTATTAACAAAGTCTAAATTGCTAATATCTAATCCAGGCTGTCTACCGGCGTTCATATTCATCTGAGTAGCCATAGTAGAAGCTGTGTTAGGTAACCCTGTTACCATAGAAGAATTTGCGTTTACAATAGTCTTATAATCTTCGTTAGTCATAGATGCTTTAGTAAGGTCTAACATTTCTTGCAAATTACTATTTTTTACAGGTTCTGAAATGTTTACTTTATTTTCTTGCTTCTGTGGTTTACTTGCTATTCTTACTGCTTCAGTAAGTACTTCTTGTAACTCTTCCTTAACAGCTGCTTTTACTTCTTCTCTTATTACTTTACGTAGTATATTAAGTTTCATATTTATAAATAGTTAGTTTATGGAAGTTGATTGTTAATTCTAAATTTTATTTCGTCTACTAATACTCTAGTAGAAGAACTAAACGATGCTGGCCCTCTTAAAACAGTAACTCCCTCTTTGTTGAGAACTACAGCATACCTTCTTTTAGCGAATCCAGGAGATTCTGGATCTTCTAATATCTTTATTGTATAATCATTATTATTTTGAGAGTATCCAAATGTATTATCGTCTATAGCGTCAGTTAGACCGGCATTACTCGGCAGATTTTGGATCTCTGATATTATTTCTTGTTTTATGTCATCTGGTAATTTATCGACGCATTCGAATAATTTTAGGTCTATACTTGAAAGTCTTTCTCTTATAGCTCCTAGAGAGTCTATAGATGAATTCTGTATTAAATCTTTTATAGCTTGCTGATCTTTCTCTAGTAATTCTAAAAGTTGACAAGCTAAATTTAATAGCATAGAAAATCTATTTTGAGCTCCTATACTAGTAGAAGTTATAACTCCCCCAATATCAGCAGGTCCACCTGTCGGTATAGGACCTATAGTACTAGGGATAGGTAGTTGCTCTAAAACTAAAACTGTTGCTTTTCCGGCTTTAATAGGTGGATCTAAGGTATCTGCAAATTTCTTAATAGGTTCAATTTTCTTTTCTACTCCATTTATAGCATTTATTAGATTGTCTCTAGTTACAAGAATTTTTTTTAGTTCAGGTATATCAGGACAAACTCCCCTCAGTTTATTAAGTATTTTCTGTATTTCAGCTAATACCCTAGCCATAACCATTCCTTCAAGTTTTCCTAATAATTGTGCTACAAAAGCAGCAAGTTGCGATGGGGGTATAGAGCAAGGCATTATTCAACAAATGATTTTTTTGATTTTAGTTCTGAGCCTCCGTCAGGGTTTAACCTGTTATACAGGGCTCTAAATACTTTGGTCGATGCTATTCCAGTCTTATTAAGTAATGGTAATGGTCCTCCTCTATCGCCTTTAGCGCTTCCCATAGCTCTAGATAGTCTTCCTATCTCTCCTATTAATTGCCTTAAAAAATTTTCTAGTTCATGACCTAATACTATAGGCTGTTTAGCTTTATTACTTTTAGTTCTAGCCTGTCTACCTATAAAAATTTTAGGTGCATCGATACATAAATAATCTTCACCGTCAATATTGATTGTATTAGAGTTTATACCTACTGATCTTTCTCCGGATATCAATACGTCGTTTTTCTTAGCATTTAATACTATTCTATCTGCATTACCTATTAGTTGTGAATCTTTATATGAGCTTGTACTATCGGGAATATCATCGTAACTATCTCTTTTAGAGTTAGCTAAAGTTATAGGAATAATCTGATTAGAGGTTAGATACATAGAAGATGGATCTTTATCAACATTTTCATTTATAAAATCAAACCCGTTTTCTTTAAAGTTAGTATTAGTTATTCCATTACTAAAGATCATAAAAGGTTTGTTCTTATTTTCTTCAGTGGCATAAGGGTTCTTTTTAGACTGACCTCCTGATAATCTTATGCTTGTTCCTAATCTACCTTGAATCAGTGTATCACCTGGGTAAGGCTGTACAGGGGCTATATTAGAAAGATAATCCATTCCTTCTCCTATATTTACTGAGTCAGGTTCTCCATCTGAATATACTGGGTATAGATTAACATGGGGATGATTCCAAAGATTAATAACTGTGGTATAATAGTCGATATCATTCTTTCCGCCGTCGGCTAAATTATTACTAGGTCCTTTTATTATGTATACTATTTCGTTTTTTAATGGAAACGTGTTAAAATTAGGATTAAACGGGTATGCTCTACCAGTATAGAGTTCTTCACCAGAATCAGATGTATCAGTAGGATAATCTATAGGTCTGTAAAGTATCATACCGATTGCATCAGGTCCATCGAATATCTTATAATCTTCATGCTGGTCATCCATTATAATATCAATGACTCGAGCTATGATTATTTCATCGTGACCGTCTTGAAAGTTATCTACTGTAGGATCTTGTTCAAAGAATGCCATATTTACTCTTTATCTTCTAAATCTTCTTTTTTAACCTCTATTTCTTGTTTAGTCTCTTCTGATTCTTCTAATAACTCTTGAAGAGATTCAAAATCAAACATTTCACCATCACTACCTTTTTCTTTAGCTATTTCTAATCTTTGAACTATTGTAGCAAGTTTTATTAAAGCTTCATCGTTCTTAACTCCAATTTCCATATACTCTTTAATCATAGGAACTAAAAGAGTAGCATCACCTATATTCTCTATAAGAGGTTTTAATTCTCCTATCAAAGCTTTTACCTGCCCTCTAGTTTCTTTAGAGTTATCGTATATTTCATTGAAAAGGTCAGAAAGAGATTTTCCCTTAAAAATTTCTTTGTCAGTGCTCATGAGTTTTATTTATAAATAGATTTAAACTTCTTTTGTTCTAATTAAACCTAAAGTTACATACTTATCATGTAAATTATAAAACTCATCTTTCAACTTATTTACTACTTTTGTAAGATGAGGAGTCTCGCAATCTGTCATTTCTCTTATATAAATGTACAAAGCTTTTTTCTTAAATATATCTAAGTCTCTTCTCTTACTGAAGATAGTTAAAATAGCATCTGCAATCTTCATTTCGCTTTCTTTTGTAAAGACAGAATCAAGTCTATCGTACATTTCTTGAACGTACAAATCTAAAAACGTACTTAAAGTAATAGTCCTATCATTATCGTAGTTTGAGGGATCATTATAGGAATCATCTTCCATTTCGGTAAAGCTACCAACTTTTTTTAGTTTTTTATAGTTTTTATTATTGTAATTAATTAACCACCTTTTAACTATAGTTCCGAAATATGAATATGCTTTAGCTCCATTGTTTTTATCGAATTTCATAATCTTTTCTTCGAATAACATAGAAACTATTTCGTGCTTCAAATCTTCTATTTTATCAACATCGGTATAATAGAACTTAAAAGTGTGAATTATATTCTCAGCAAGCTTATAAAATGGGAAGTAAATGTGTTCCGTAAAGATTTTTTTACGGTATTCAATATCAGTAGACTCGTTGTATTTGTTTATATAATCTTCAGTTTCGGCTGTAAAGTAGTTAGCTTTGGATCTCTTTCTGGGCATAGTTGTCGGACAGTTGGTACATATCGAAATTTTCTTGTACCTTTTTTAAATTATCAAAAAAATAACCGACCTCATCATCTGATTGAAATACCCCTTTTTCATCTAGAGTTTTTAGGTGCTTTTGTGAATCTTTAATAAGATTCGAAATATTATTCATGTAGTTTGCTTGTTCCACTGAAATATCTTCATATTTTTCTACTTTCTTAAGTAGGTTTATAATAATATAAGATAAAATAATTATAATTCCAACTATTATTCCGGAAATTATGTATAAGTTTGTAGGATTTAAGTCCATATTATAAGTTTTTAAGTAAATTATTCAATCCATTAGAGGAGTTTACTCGTTTTCCACTAGTAGATTTAGTTTTTTTAACTTTAGGTATAGTGCTACCCCCGTTTCTCTTCCATATATCGTATTCAACTTTAGAAGCTAAGAAGTCGGCTGTATGTAAAACTGATATTATAGATGTTTTTTGTCGAGAAGACTCAACATTACTGAAAAAGTACGCTTCATTTGCTTTATCAAACACGCCGTCATGTAATCTTATACCTAAAAACTCTTTTTGACTCATGGAAATACCGAATTTCTGAAGTATAAACAGGGATCTGTCGGGTATCAACATGAAATCTAAGTCGGGATTGTATTGATACATCTCTGATAGCTTGTCTTGACGCCATTTATCGGTCTGAGGTAGGTAATTAGGTTCATCTCCATCACCAAGTTTACCTAAATCGTGAAAAAGAGCAGCAAACACCAGTTCTTCTTCAGTATAATCAACAGTTCCACCCATTTTTTGGTATAATCTATGTTGTTCTACGGCATATTGAACGACTCTATTTACGTGATCTACATATCCACCTGCAAATGCATTGTGATACCACTTTCTACCACTAGCTGGTGCCATAACATAGGTCTCTTCCATGTGTTTAATCATTGATTTTATGGAATCTTTACGATCCCCAATGTAAGTATCAATAATTTTAAGATGTTTCTGGTAGTTAGCTTGAATTTGCTCTGGAGTTAAGGACATAGTATACCTTTTTATTAAATTATTATATTTTATTAAGTATTATTTAGTAATATTATAAATTATTTATTATTAATTATAATTAAAATAATTACTTATATTGAAGATATTAAAAATAAAGCAGAAAAGCAACTATTCTATAATATATTTTTCAATATAGTGATCTTTTACTACTGATTCCATACCTGCATCCCATAGAACCTTCATATAAACCGTAAGAGTATCACCTTCTAATGATGAAGGAATAGGTCCAACTGTACGTTTAGTAGTAAATTCTTGGTTATAATCATCGGAAAAGTAGACTCTTGTATCATTTTGAACTACTGGAAAGACCATTCCTGCAAACTGGTTAAGGTATACAATCGTATCTTGTACAGGTATAGGGAAACCATAATAAGTCTCAAGACCTTGGTAAGGGTTGTACAATGGAATAGTGAACGCTAGTGTATCTCCTATAGTATAATAAGTGTCGGTATCGAATTCTGCTGATACTACGGGTTGATCGTTGTAGTAAAAGTGAGGATTAGTACGACTTGCATGTGCATCAATAGTAAAGTACGGAAGGTATTCACTATCCCATTCAAGATCTACGTGTGTATAGCCATTACCATCTTTATAGTATTGAGATGTAATATATGCATCACATTCTCCTGTCTCACATACCGAAGGAGTTAAAGCTTCGGGTTGGCAAGAGATAAGGGTTGTTATAAAACCGATGATGGCCGCCGCGCGAAACGCGCGAAAGTTGCCCCGAGAATTTCTATACATATTATTTATTTTTAGATTCCCAGTTAATTCGAAAAGTATTAGCTTCAGACTCGACTTTACCTTCTTTCCATATATTAAGTTCAGACATAGCCTGTCCTACATTCATAGGTAAACCTTTCTTTTTCTTATCTAATAGGAAGTTTAATAGTTTATTTTCCATAACCTTAATTTTTATACTTAAATATACGAAAAAAAAGTCAGTTAGGCAACTATT
>TARA_B100000963_G_scaffold204650_1_pt1 | contig 12582 bp, 11 predicted proteins | sample TARA_B100000963 | Tara Oceans TARA_B100000963 (sample SAMEA2622097) | marine metagenome | biome: marine biome (ENVO:00000447); feature: surface water layer (ENVO:00002042); material: "saline water (ENVO:00002010), including plankton (ENVO:xxxxxxxx)" | depth 5 m | reverse complement strand
GGCTATAACACGCGTCCGAAGACCAGATTTATGGCAAAAATATAAGAGAAATTAATTTGTTAAATACTAAAATGAAAACTATAGAAGAAATTAATCAAAATAATGTAAAAAAAATTCTTTCTGAGAAAAAAATTCCTGATTTTTTCCCTGGTGACGTTGTTAAGGTGGGAGTAAGAATTACTGAAGGAAAAAAAGAGAGGATTCAATATTTTGAAGGAGTTTGTATAGCAAAAAAAAGTAGGGATATTAATTCGTCATTTACAGTTAGAAAAATTTCCTTTGGAGAAGGGGTCGAAAGAACTTTCCCATTATATGGGACTGTGATCGATTCAATTAAAGTGATTAGATCTGGAAAAGTAAGAAGAGCAAAACTTTATTATTTAAGAGATAGAACAGGAAAATCAGCAAGAATTTCTGAAAAGATTAGAAAAAAAATAGGCATTGATATTGATGTCAAACCTGAGACAGTAACAGAGGAAAATTTAGCCCCAGTTAATGTAGAAAAAGAATCACAGATTAAAAAAGAGAATACCCCAATAGCAGAGGTTAAAAAAGAGGCTCCTGTGGCCGAAATTAAGACAGAAAAAAAACTTGAAAAGTTACAAGAAAAAAAATAATTTTTTTTCAAAATGCCCAATACTCTTTATGATAAAATTTGGAACGATCATTTAGTTCATCAACAAGATGATGGAACTGCATTATTATTTGTTGATAGACATTTAGTCCATGAGGTTACTAGTCCACAAGCTTTTGAGGGTCTTAGGAATGCTAAGCGTAAAGTCAGACATCCAAAATTAACACTTGCAGTTGCAGATCATAACGTCCCAACAACTGATAGGTCAAAAGGTATTTCAGATTTAGAGTCCAAGATACAAGTTGAAACTTTAGAGGCAAACTGTGAAGAATTTGGTATCAAACTATTTGGAATGAATGACAAAAGACAGGGTATAGTTCACGTTACAGGTCCTGAGCAAGGTTTTACCCAGCCAGGTACAGTAATAGTATGCGGTGACAGTCATACAGCAACTCATGGTGCGTTTGGTGCATTGGCATTTGGAATAGGAACTTCTGAAGTGGAACATGTTTTAGCAACGCAAACATTAGTTCAAAAAAAAGCAAAGAATTTTAGAATAAACGTTGATGGTAAACTTCCATTAGGTGTTACTTCTAAGGATGTTATTCTTCAAATAATTGGAAAAATTGGAACAGCAGGTGGTACTGGTTGTGTTATAGAGTACGCAGGAAATTTAATAAGATCTTTAAGTGTCGAGCAGAGAATGACCATTTGTAATATGACTATTGAGGGTGGTGCAAGAGCAGGATTAATAGCTCCTGATGAAAAAATATATAAATATTTAGAAGGAAAACCAATGTCACCTCAAGGCGCTCACTGGAATAAAGCTGTTGAAAATTGGCTTCAATTAAAAACAGATGATGGAGCTAAATTTGATAAAGAGGTTAATTTAAAAGCCGAGGAAATTTTACCAATGATCACTTGGGGTACTTCCCCACAAGATGTAATAACTATTGATGAAAAAGTTCCTAATCCCCAAAATGAAAAAGATGAGGATAAGAAAAATTCTCTCGAAAGAGCGTTAAATTATATGGGTTTAAAACCTAACATGGCGGCAAAGGATATTAAGATAGACAAAGTTTTCATTGGAAGTTGTACTAATGGAAGAATTGAGGATTTAAGGGAAGCTGCAAAAATTCTTAAGGATAAAAAAATTGCCTCTCATGTTCATGCAATGGTTGTTCCTGGATCTGGATTAGTAAAAGAACAAGCTGAGCAAGAGGGATTGGATAAAATATTTGTTAATTCAGGTTTTGAATGGAGAGAGCCTGGCTGTTCAATGTGTCTTGCTATGAACGCTGATAAATTAAAACCAGAGGAGAGATGTGCATCTACATCTAATAGAAATTTTGAAGGTAGGCAAGGAAGAGGTGGAAGAACCCATTTAGTTAGTCCTGGTATGGCAGCTGCGGCAGCAATATCTGGTAGTCTAGATGACGTAAGGAAGTATCAAAATTAGATGCAAAAATTTAATACATTAAAAAGCATTCCAGCATATTTACCAATAGTTAATATTGATACTGATATGATTATCCCAAAACAATTTCTTAAGACAATCAAAAGGACAGGGTTAGGTAAAAATTTATTTTTTGAAATGAGATACGATGACAACGGTAAAGAAATAAATGATTTTGTTTTAAATAAAAGCCCATTTAAGAATTCAAAAATTTTAATAGCAGGAAAAAATTTCGGCTGTGGTTCCTCAAGAGAACACGCTCCATGGGCATTATTAGATTTTGGTATTACATGCGTGATAAGTTCAAGCTTTGCAGATATTTTTCATAATAATTGTTTTAAAAATGGTATTTTACCAATAATTCTTGATGATGAAAAAATAAAAGAGCTATCAGAATACGCAAATAGAAAAGAGGAAATTTCTGTAGATCTTAATGAGGAAAAAATAGTTTATGGAAATAATGAAGTAAAATTTAAAGTTGACCCATTTAAAAAAAAATGTCTTTTAGAGGGATTAGACGATATTGCGTTGTCACTAAATAAATCTGATAAAATCCAAAAATTTGAAAAAGATTTAGAGGAAAAAAAACCTTGGATTTTTAATGATTAAAGTAAAAAAAAGAAAAATATTATTACTACCTGGAGATGGAATTGGCCCCGAGGTAATTCGGGAAGTAAAAAAAATAATTAATTGGTTTAATGACAAAAAATCTTTAGATTTCGAAACTGATGAAGATCTAGCAGGTGGTTGTTCTTATGATAAACATGGTACACCGATCACTGATGAGGTCTTTTATAAAGCTTTAGAAAGCGCAGTTGTCATGTTAGGTGCCGTAGGTGGTCCCAAGTGGGATAACGTTGATTTTTCTAAAAAACCTGAAAGAGCTCTTTTGAAGTTAAGAAAAGAGTTAAAACTTTTTGCAAATTTAAGACCGGCAATATGTTTTAAACAGTTGGTTGATGCTTCAACTCTTAAACCAGAAATCGTCTCTGGTTTAGATATAATGATAGTAAGGGAGTTGACTGGGGGAATATATTTTGGCGACCCTCGAGGTATTAAACCAATTGAAAATGGAGAAAGAAAAGGAATTAATACACACTCGTATACAAGCAGTGAAATTATTAGGGTAGCAAGAATTGCATTTGATTTAGCAAAAAAAAGATCTAATAAAGTTACTTCATGTGAAAAATCAAATGTGATGGAAGCAGGTCAACTATGGAGGGAGGAAGTACAAACTCTTCATGACAAAGAATACAAAGATGTAGAATTAACTCATATGCTTGCAGATAACTGTGCTATGCAATTACTTAGGAATCCAAAACAATTTGACGTAATTGTAACGGATAATTTATTCGGAGATATGTTATCTGACCAAGCATCAATGTTAACAGGTTCATTGGGTCTTTTGCCCTCAGCATCACTAGGTGCTAAAAATAAAGATGGAGAGATGAGAGCAATGTATGAACCTATACATGGATCAGCCCCAGATATTGCTGGCAAGGATATTGCGAATCCTATAGCATCAATATTAAGTTTTGCTATGGCTTTGAGATATTCTTTAGATTTAGATAGAGAGGCAGAGACACTTGAAAAGGCTGTTCAGGACGTACTAAATGACGGATTAAGAACAAAAGACATTTTGTCTGACGGAATGAAAGAAGTATCAACATCCGAAATGGGTGATGCGATAATTTCAAAATTGCAATAACCAATTAATTATTTTAAACTAGATTTATGCCAAGCTACATTGCACCAGTCGAAGATATGATGTTTCTTTTTGATAAATTAAGAAACAACAAAAACTATAATGAGTTAGAAAAATATAAAGAAGTAAGTCCAGACCTTGTTAAGGATATTTTACAAGAGGCAGCTAAGATAAATCAAAATCTCATTTTACCACTTGCTAGAGCTGGTGATGAGAATCCGGCAGTTTTAGAAAATGGGGTCGTAAGAACCCCCCCGGGGTACAAAGAAGCTTACAAAAAGTACATAGAAGATGGATGGACATCTTTATCCTGTGATCCGAAGTACGGAGGTCAAGGCATGCCAAAAACTGTAAGTGCATTTTTTGATGAAATGTTATCCTCGGCTAGCTTATCATTTAAACTTTATAGTGAATTAAGTATTGGTGCATATAATTGTATAAATCACCATGCCTCAGAAGATATTAAGAATAAATATTTACCAAAAATAGTTGAAGGTAAGTGGAGTGGCACAATGTGCTTAACCGAACCAGTTTGTGGTACTGATTTAGGTCTATTAAAAACAAAAGCAATAAAACAATCTGATGGAACTTATAAATTAACTGGTCAAAAAATCTTCATAACCTCTGGTGATCACGATCTTACTGAAAATATTATACATTTAGTTTTAGCAAGAGTAGATGACTCTCCAGCTGGAACTAAAGGAATAAGTTTATTTTTAGTGCCTAAATTTATAGTTAAAGATGATGGAAATGTGGGATCTAGAAATGGAATATCAACAGGTTCAATTGAAACAAAGATGGGAATAAAAGGATCTGCCACATGTGTTTTAAATTTTGATGATGCTACAGGATATATGATTGGTGCTAAAGAAAAAGGTTTGAGTGCTATGTTTACAATGATGAATTTAGAGAGAATAGTTGTTGGTATTCAAGGATTAGGTATTTCAGAAATTGCTTATCAAAATTCCCTGTCCTACGCTAAAGAGAGAAAACAGGGAAAAACAAATAATTCGAAATCTAAAAATGGGAGTGATTTTATTATTGAACATGCTGATATTAGAAGAACATTATTAAATATGAAATCAATTATTGAAGGAGAAAGAGCATTATGTTTCTGGCTATCCCAACAGACTGAAGTGAGCTTGTATCATTCAGATGAAAAGGTTCGTCAAGAAGCATCAGATTATGTATCCCTGATGACCCCTGTTGTTAAATCGCTATTTACAGATCTAGCAATGGAGATTACTAGTGATGCAATGCAAATTCATGGAGGCTATGGGTACACAAAAGATCAAGGGATAGAACAGCTATATAGGGATAATAGAATAACACCTATTTACGAGGGAACTAATTCAGTGCAAGCTGCTGATCTTGTTTTTAGAAAGATCTCGAATAAAAATGGAAGTATAATAAATAAATTTTTAGATCAAGTAAAATCTGAATGTAATTCTAAAAATGAAAAAATTAAACCATTTCTAATAGAATTTAATAATCATCTAAATCTATTGAAAAAATTTAGTGATTGGATAATAGAAAAAACAAAAACAGAAAAAGATGACGTAAGCGCAGCTGCAAATGACTATTTAAAAACCTTAGGTTATGTCTCAATTGGATACGCGTGGATTAAAGTTTTAGAGGTAAGTTTTAAAGATTATAATGAAAATAAAAATTTTTATGATGACAAAATAGATACCGCAAGATTTTACTTTGATAAAGTATTACCAAGAGTTGAACAACATTATAAATCAGCTATTTCAGGTAGTTCAAATTTAATGAATTTTAAATTTAATTAAAATGGGTCATTACGATACTAATCTGGACAAAAATAATGCAAATTATGTCCCTCTGACACCTTTGACTTTTTTAAAAAGAGCTAAAGAAATTTACCCAAATTATGAGGCAATAGTTTATGAAGATCGAAAGTATTCATGGGATCAGGTTTATAAACGAACTGTAAAATTTGCAAGTGCACTTAATAAAATTGGTGTTAGAAAAGGTGATACAGTTTCATTTTTGGCTTTTAACACTCCTGAAATTTTTGAAGGGCATTATTCTGTGCCTATGACTGGAGCAGTATTAAACACTATTAATATCAGGCTAGATGCAAAAACTATTGCATATATTTTAGATCACAGCGAAGCAAAAGTACTTGTTGTAGATAGACAACTACATTCTGAAGTAAAAAAGGCTCTCAGCACTTTAAAAAGAAAAATCATTATAATTGATATAAATGATAAATTTGCAGACCAATCTAAATGTGAAAAAATTGGTGAATTGGAATATGAAAGTTTTTTAAACACTGGCGACGAAAACTATAATTGGCAAATGCCAGATGATGAATGGCAAGCAATATCGTTAAGTTACACATCTGGCACTACAGGAAACCCAAAAGGTGTTGTTTATCATCATAGAGGTTCATATCTTATGTCAACTGGAAGTGCTGTTGCTTGGAATATGCCAAATAGATTAAACTTTTTGACAATTGTCCCGATGTTTCATTGTAATGGTTGGGGCTATCCTTGGACTGTACCAATGTTAAATGGAAGGACTATATGTTTAAGAAATATTGATGTAAAAAAAATATTTGAACTAATTGATAAATATGATGTAACTCATTTTGGTGGTGCCCCTATAGTTCTGAATATGATCACTGGCGCCCCAGAATCTGACAAAAAAAAATTAAAACAAAAAGTTTATGTGCTTACTGCTGGAGCACCACCGCCAAGTATTATATTTAAAAAAATGAATGAACTTGGTTTTGAGGTGATGCATGTTTATGGATTAACAGAAACTTACGGACATGTTACTCAATGTGCTTGGAATGATTCTTGGAATGAGTTCGACGAGGAAAAACAAAATGAAATAAAAGCAAGACAAGGAGTGAGATATCCAAATACAGAGGGAATTGCTGTTATGAACCCAGAAACAATGAAACAGGTTCCTAAAGATGGAAAAACAATTGGTGAAATTATGATTAAGGGAAATGTCGTAATGAAGGGATATTTTAAAGATAAGGATGCAACGTCAAAAGCTATGGATGGAGGATGGTTTCACTCTGGTGATTTAGCTGTAATGCATCCAGATGGGTATGTTAAAATTCAAGATAGATCTAAAGACATCATTATTTCAGGAGGTGAAAATATATCTTCGATTGAAATAGAGAATACTTTAGCAAAACATCCATCTGTATCTATTGCAGCGGTGGTTGCTAAACCAGACGAAAAATGGGGCGAGGTTCCTTGTGCTTTTATTGAAATGGTTAAAGATAAGCCAGTAACAGAAAAGGAATTGATCAGTTTTTGTAAGGAAACGCTCGCTGGATTTAAGGTGCCAAAACAAGTCGTTTTTTGTGATTTGCCAAAAACTTCAACTGGTAAAATTCAAAAGTTTGAGCTTAGGAAAAAATTTTAGGTAAATAATTGATATTTCAAATAGAAAATAAAAGTATTCATGCGTCTGATGCAGGGCAAGGTATGGACGAAAAAAAAGAGACAATTATATTTCTACATGGTAGCGGTCTTTCTCATATAGTTTGGTCTCTCACTGAACAATTTTTTTCAAATAAAAATTTTAACGTATTATCGCTAGATTTACCAGGACATGGAAATTCAGATGGTCCCTGTTTAGATAGTATAGAAAAAATTGCCAACTGGTTGGAAAAAGTATTTAGCAAATTAAATTTGAACAACCTAATTTTAGTTGGCCATTCTCAAGGTTGTTTAGAAATACTTGAGTATGCCCGAAAATTTGAGGATAGATTAAAAAAGATAGTTTTAATTGGAGGGTCAAACAAAATGCCTGTCCATCCAGATTTGTTAAAGCTCTCACAAAATGGAGATCCAGATGCAGTTAAATTGATGATGAAATGGGGGTACGAAGGATCAAAAAAATTTATAGGTGGAAATCCAGTAGAAAAAATAATTCAATCACCAAGAGATATAAGCGAAATTTTAGCAGTAGATTTAAATGCTTGTAATAATTATTTGAATGGTTCTGAAGCTGCAAAAACAATCAAACTTCCCTCTTTATTAATTTTTGGAGAGTTAGATAAAATGGTTAACTTAGAAAAAGGAAAAAAATTCTCAAATTTATTAGAAAATTCTCAGATACATGTGATTAATGGATGTGGACATATGATTATGATTGAAAAAGCATTTGAAATGCGAGAAAAGATCTTGGAATTTTTAAATAAATGAAAAATTATTCTATAGCAAAATCGAGAAGATTGAGAAGTACTCCTTATACTTCTAGGATAGAGAAACAAGGAGTAAGCGCCTATACAGTTTACAATCATATGCTTTTACCAGCTGCATTTGGGTCGATTGAAGAATCTTGCGCTCACCTGAAAAAAAATGTTCAAGTTTGGGACGTTGCTGCAGAAAGACAAGTAGAAATATCAGGTAAGGACTCGGCTAAACTTGTACAACTTATGACATGTAGAGATTTATCTAATTCAAAAATTGGAAGATGTTATTATTGTCCAATTATAGATGATAATGGAAACCTAGTTAATGATCCTGTGATATTAAAACTTGCGAACGATAGGTGGTGGATATCGATCGCAGACTCTGATGTAATTTTTTTTGCAAAAGGATTAGCATCTGGAAATAAATTTGATGTGAAGATTTTCGAGCCAAATGTTGATATAATTGCAATACAAGGACCAAAATCATTTGATTTGATGGAAAAAATTTTTGGAAAAGAAATTAAAGAATTAAAATTTTTTGGATTTAATTATTTTAATTTTAATGGAATCAAACATTTAATTGCAAGATCAGGTTGGTCAAAACAAGGAGGCTTTGAAATTTATATAGAAAATACTCAATCAGGGTTAGATTTATATGATCACCTTTTTGATATAGGTAAAGAATTTAATGTAAAAGCGGGTTGTCCCAATTTAATTGAGAGAATTGAAAGTGGACTTCTTTCATATGGCAATGATTTTGATAATAATGATAATCCTTTTGAATGTGGATTTGAAAAATACGTGAATTTAGATTCTGACATTGTTTTTTTAGGAAAAGATAAGCTAAAAAAAATTAAATTAGAGGGTGTTAAAAGAAAACTGATGGGAATAAAAATAGATTTAGATAAAATCAGTATTTCAAAATCGATAAAAATTACAAATAATGAAGGCAGTTTTATTGGAGAGCTTAGATCTGCTTGTTATTCACCTCATTTTAAAAAAGTAATAGGTATTGCAATGATAAATGAGCCATATTGCAATGAATCTCATACGGGAAAGTTAGATATTGATGGCAATTCTTTAATTGTTAACATTTGCGATTTACCTTTCATCTAGTATAAAACTTACATCATGAATATTGCAATAGTTGGTGCAACAGGAAATGTTGGTAGAAAAACACTGGAGGTTCTTGAAAAAAAGGATCTTCCTATTGATAATTTATACTTATTGGCATCATCAAAAAGTGTTGGAAAAAAGATATCCTTTAAACAAAAACAGTATGAAGTTTATAATCTAGAAAGTTTTGATTTTTCAAAAGTAAAATTAGCTTTTTTTGCTGCAGGTGGAAAAATTTCTGAAAACTACGCTGAGAAGGCAGCAAAAAAATGTATTGTAATAGATAATTCAAGTAAGTTTAGAATGGATCCTGAAGTTCCACTTATTGTGCCCCAAGTTAATGCGAGTGATTTAAATAAAATAAAAAAGAACATAATTGCAAATCCAAATTGCTCTACAGCACAATTAGTTATTGCCTTAAAGCCTTTGCATGATCTTTTTATAATCAAAAGAGTTGTTGTCTCTACCTATCAATCAGTATCTGGAGGTGGCAAAGCTCCCATGGACGAACTAATTGAACAAACAAAATTAGTTTTAGATGGCAAGAAAGTAAATTCTAAAAATTTTACAAAACAGATAGCTTTTAACGCTATTCCACATATTGACGTTTTTTCTAATGACGGATACACAAAAGAAGAACTTAAGATGAGTAATGAGACTAAAAAAATTTTAGATGATAAAATTAATTTGACAGCAACGTGTGTGAGGCTACCAATTAGCGTGTCTCACTCGGAGTCTGTTAATATTCAATTTGATAAACCATTTTCACTTAAAAAAATAAGAAGTGCTTTAGATAATTTTGAGGGTTGCAAAGTAATCGATGAAAGAGTTGATGGAGGATACTTTACACCACTAGAAGCTGAAGGAAAAAATGAAACATTTGTATCTAGAATTAGAGAAGACAAAACAGTTGAAAATGGATTAAATTTATGGATTGTATCTGATAATCTTTTGCGAGGTGCAGCTCTAAATTCAGTCGAAATTGCTGAGTCGTTAATAAATAATAATTTTTATGGAAAATAAAAAACCTTTATCCCCCCATATTCAAATTTATAGATGGCATATATCATCTCTTGTATCTATTTCTCATAGAATTACAGGGATAATAAATATAATTGCGATTACTTTAATCTGTTTTTGGGCATCATTACTTTTAATAGGAGAAACTAATTATCAAGTGATAAATTATTTTTTATCTTCATTTTTTGGTAAATTTATTATCTTAGCAATGACGTGGTCTTTTTCTTTTCAAGCGTTAAGTGAGGTCAGGCACTTAATCATGGATCTTGGTTATGGTTTTGAATTACAAATTACAAAAATAACTGGATTAGTTGTTATATTTGGATCAATTATTTTAACAATAATTTTTTATCAACTAGGAAATTTGTTTTAAAATGATTAGTGCAACAAAAAAATGGATTTTTTTAAAGATTAGTGGAGCTATTTTAGTACCATTAATGATCTGGTTTATAATTAATTTAATTTCAATTTATGATCAAGAATATTCAAAAGTGGTAATTTTTTTTACCTCACCTTTATCAAGATCATTATTTTGCATATTTATAATTAACGCTTATTTTTTTTCAGCATTAAGTATAAGTGAAGTTTTTGAGGATTATATAACAAACGATAAAATCAAAAATGTCGCAAATAAGCTTTTATATGTTTCTGCAGTGGTAATTCCTACAATTACAATTATATTAATATTTAATCTATGAATTCTTATAAAATAATAAATCATGAATATGATGTTGTAGTTTTAGGAGCTGGAGGATCTGGTTTAAGAGCTGCAGTAGGTTTAAGTGAAGCTGGATTAAAGACCGCATGTATATCAAAAGTTTTCCCTACGAGGAGTCATACATCAGCTGCTCAAGGTGGTATTTCGGCAGCATTGGGAAATATGGGAGAAGATGATTGGCGTTGGCACATGTATGATACTGTAAAAGGTGCTGATTGGTTGGGCGATCAAGATTCTATTGAATACTTATGCAAAGAAGCTCCAAAAGCTGTAATAGAACTAGAAAAGTATGGTGTTCCTTTTAGCAGGACCGAAGATGGAAAAATTTATCAAAGACCTTTTGGTGGTATGACAAAAAATTATGGCAACGGAATAGTACAAAGAACTTGCGCTGCAGCTGACAGAACGGGACACGCGATTTTGCATACTTTGTATGGTCAAGCTTTAAAACATAAAACAGAGTTCTTTATAGAATATTTTGCATTAGATTTACTTATGAAAAATGGGGAATGCAAAGGGTTGATTGCTTGGAACCTAAACGACGGAACAATACATAGATTTAGAGCTCACACAGTTATCATTGCCACAGGAGGTTACGGAAAAGTTTATTATTCGGCAACTTCGGCACATACGTGTACTGGAGATGGAAATGCAATGGTTTTAAGAGCCGGTTTGCCATTGCAAGATATGGAATTTGTTCAATTTCATCCAACAGGAATATATGGACATGGAACCCTAATTACAGAGGGAGCAAGAGGGGAAGGTGGGTATCTAACAAATTCTAAAGGTGAAAGATTTATGGAGAGATATGCACCCAAGGCAAAAGATTTAGCATCAAGAGATGTTGTTAGCAGATCAATGTCGATTGAAATTAATGAAGGCAGAGGTGTTGGCAAAGAAAAAGATCATGTCCATTTAAATTTAAGTCACCTAGATAAAGAGGTTATTGAAAACAGATTACCTGGAATTACAGATGCAGCAAGATTATTTGCTAATGTAGATGTTACTAAAGAACCAATCCCAGTGGTACCGACGGTTCACTATAATATGGGAGGCATTCCAACAAATTATAAGGGAGAAGTATTGACTGTAAATGGTACAGAAAAAACTGTTACAGGATTAATGGCAATTGGAGAGGCAGCATGTGTTTCAGTTCATGGTGCAAATAGGTTGGGATCAAATTCTTTAATTGATCTAGTTGTGTTTGGTAGAGCTGCAGCCAAAAGAGCTGCTGAGCTAATTAAACCCGGAACACCTCATGAAGAATTGAGTGAGTCCGAAACACAAAAATGTTTAGATAGGTTTGATAAAATTAGGAATGCAGAAGGCAATATTGGAACAGCTGAACTAAGGCTTGCTATGCAAAAAACAATGCAGTCAAAATGTGCAGTTTTTAGAACAGAAAAAACTCTTAAAGAAGGCGTTGAGGAAATTAGAAAAACATTTGATGGTCTAAATTCACTGTCAGTAAAAGATAGATCATTAATATTTAATACAGATTTAGTAGAAACTTTAGAATTTGACAATTTAATTAGGCAAGCTGTGGCAACTGTAGACTCTGCCTACCATAGAAAAGAAAGTAGAGGAGCCCATGCTAGAGAAGATTACCCAAAAAGAGATGATCTGAAATTTATGCAGCATACACTTGCTTGGTGTGATGGAAAAAAAACAAAAATTACGTATAGAGATGTACATAAAACGACTTTAACAAATGATGTTCAATATTTTCCACCCCAAGAAAGAGTTTATTAATGGTTCAGATAAGTTTACCACAAAATTCTGTAGTAAAAAAAGGTAAATATTTTAA
>TARA_B100000963_G_scaffold52954_1_pt1 | contig 12622 bp, 15 predicted proteins | sample TARA_B100000963 | Tara Oceans TARA_B100000963 (sample SAMEA2622097) | marine metagenome | biome: marine biome (ENVO:00000447); feature: surface water layer (ENVO:00002042); material: "saline water (ENVO:00002010), including plankton (ENVO:xxxxxxxx)" | depth 5 m | reverse complement strand
AACATTAAATCTGACATTTCATCAACAACAACAACTATATATGGCATTGGAAGCTTGTGTTTTGCGTTATAACCATCGATGTTTCTAACACTTTCTTTTGTCATCAATCTGTACCTGCTTTCCATCTCTTTAACCACCCAACCAAGAACTGAAGCTGCCTTTTTAGCTTCGGTTATAACTGGACATAACAAGTGTGGAATACCTTCGTATGTAGATAATTCTAACATTTTGGGGTCAATCAAAATAAATTTACATTTATCAGGAGTGTGCCGGTAAAGTAGAGATAAAATGATTGTATTAATACAAACTGATTTACCTGATCCAGTTGTTCCTGCAATTAATAAATGAGGCATCGAAGACAAATCTCCAACAATAGGATTTCCTGAAATACTTTTACCTAGTGCGATAGGTAATTTAATTTCTTTTTTTTTATAATCATTGTTAGATAATATTTCACTTAAATAAACATTCTCTCTTGAGTTATTAGGGAGCTCAATACCAACTGTATTGCTGCCGGGGATCGTTGCAATTCTTGCCGATTCTGAACTAGTATTTCTTGCAATATCATCAGATAAATTAATAATTTTTGAAACTTTTACTCCTGCAGCAGGTTCAAATTCATTGAGAGTAACTACTGGACCGTGACTTACTTTTTTAATACTACCACTAACTCCAAAATCTAGTAATATTTTTTCTAAAAACTCTGAGCCATGAGACTCGTTAATTTTAGATTTGTCTCTTTCTTTTTTTGTGGGTATTTTTAACAAATCTAAACCTGGTAATTTAAATTTTGCTCTACTATTAAATTTATTTTCAGTTTTAATAAATGGCAAATCTTCTTGAATTAGATTTTTAATTTCATCCTGAGGTATATACTCGCTTATAACTTCACTCTTATCAGTATAATTTTGAGGAGTTTTTTTTGAAAAAAAAGTTAAAATTTTTTTAACATATAAATAAAATTTAAATGGTTTAAAATTCAAACTAATTAAAAATAAAAATAATATTATAAATATTAAAATGTAATAAAAAACTATCTCGTTAATACTAATTATGTTGTTTAAAAAAGTTTGATTTAAATAGTTTCCAACAAAGCCACCATTTCCATTAATATATAGAGTAAATGCATTAGTATAAAAATATGATAAAAAAAGGGAAGCAAAAATTGAGTAAATTATTGAAAAAAATATATTTTCAATAATTAAAAAAAAATCTTTAGATAAAAAAATATTTATACCAGTAACTAAAAATGTTAAGGAGAGTAGATAGGCAGTCAGTCCAATAGATTGAAAGAATAAATCAGAAACAAAGCTTCCTCTAAAACCCAAAATATTTTTAATTACTGTATTTTCTGAAAAAATAAAATTTGGATCATCCGGAGAGTAAGTAAATAAAGCAATAAATAATAATAAACCTGACAATAATACAATTATACCAACAATTTCTGCTAATCTTCTGATAGCAAAATTTAATAATAAATTGGCTGTTTTTTTAATATCCATATAAATGAATCAATTATACCACTTTGTATCATCTAATTTTTATTGTTAAAATTAAAATTATTATGCGAGTTTGTATTCTTGGCAACGGTTTATCAAGTTTAGCTTTAGCTCAAGCATTGGTTAATAAAAAGATTTATGTTGATATTTTATTTCAAAATAAAGTAGCAAAAATAAATCGAACTAGAACTCTTGGAATTTCTAAAAGCAATGTGGAATATTTTAATAAAAATATTATTAATATAGATGATATTCAATGGAAACTAAGTAAAATTGAAATATTTAGTGATAATCTTAAAAATGAAAAACTGATTAATTTTGAAAATAATTCAAAGCATCTATTTTCTATAATTAAAAATTTTAAACTTTTAAGTAAATTAGAAAAAAACTTATATAAAAATAAATTTTTTAATAAAATTAATTCAAAAATAAAGAATAATATTTGTGAAAATTATAATTTAATAATTAATACAGAATACGATAATATTCTTACAAAAAAGTATTTTTATAAAAAGATTTTAAAAACTTATAATAGTCGCGCTTATACAGCAATAATCAAACATGAAAAAATACTTAATAATACTGCTACACAAATTTTCACAAAAAAGGGTCCAGTAGCATTTTTACCAATTTCTAATAATGAAACGTCGGTTGTTTTTTCTATTCATAAATCAGAAAATAAAAAAATTGAAAATTTTAACCAGTTGATTCAAAATTATAATTTAAAATATAAGATTCAAAAAATAAATAATTTTGAAACTTTTGATCTAAAAGGTTTAAGTTTAAGATCTTATTATTATGAGAACATTTTAGCATTTGGTGACTTATTGCACAGAGTTCATCCGCTAGCTGGCCAAGGTTTTAATATGACAATTAGGGATATTGTGAATTTAATTAAAATAATTGATAAACGAATAAATCTAGGTCTACCTTTAGACAAATCAATAAATTTTGATTTTGAAAAAAATTTAAAACATAAAAATTTTATTTTTTCTAGTGGAATTGATTTAATTCACGAATTTTTTAATTTTGAAAGAAAATCAAATAATACTTTTTTAGGTAGGTCAATTCAAGTTATTGGTAAAAATCAAACTATAAAAAAATTGTTAACCAAATTTGCTGACGAAGGATTTATCTACTAATTTATTGGATCGTATTATTGTCATAGATATCATGATTATAGGTATTCAATATTTCAGTAATTTTATTTTTTCTGATATCTAAATTTTCTGATTCCAGTAATACTTGTTTTTCTTCAAGAGAAAAAGGAGATGCCATTGCCAGGGCATTTATTATCTCATCCAAACTTTGTTTTTCTAATGATTTCCAATTGATGATAAAACCTTTTTTTTCAAATAAAGATTTTAAATCTTTGAAAATTAATTCTAGATCTGAAAATTTTAAACTTTCTTTTTCTTTAATAAGATCTTTATCAAATTTACTGTAGTCCACTTCTAAAATTCTATATTTTTTTTCGGATTTTATTTCTTTCATATTTTGAAATCTGATAATTCCTTTAAGTTCAATAAAATATCTTCCATCTTCGGTTTCTCTAAAACTTGTTATTTTTCCAAGACAACCGACTTCGTGTAATTCTGGAATATTTGAATTGTTAATTATGCTTTTTGGTTGAATCATTCCTATCATCTTATTCGATTTCATACTGTCATTAATCATATCAATATAGCGTGGCTCAAAAATATTCAAAGGCACTGTTGTTTTTGGAAATATTATGAAATTGCTTAATGGAAATACAGGAATTAAATTTGGATAATTAATCATTTTTTATTTTATAATATAATATTAATTAAATTTTAAATGATATTTTGGATTGCCTCATATCCCAAAAGTGGGAACACTTGGTTAAGAGCCCTTCTCTCATCTTATTATTATTCAAATGACGGTTTTTTTGATCAGAATTTACTTAAAAAAATTGGTCAATTTCCAGAGAAAAGACATTTTAATGAATTCAATTATAATCCAAAAATAGTTACTGAAACATCTAAATATTGGATACGGGCTCAAAATAAAATTAATACTGATAAAAAACTCAAATTTTTTAAAACACATAATCTCTTAGGGTCAATAAACAACAATAAATTCACAAATAAAGAAAATACTATTGGTGGGATATACATTGTTCGTGATCCTAGAAATGTTCTTACCTCAATTCAAAATCATTACGAACTTACTAGAGACGATGCTTTAAAATTTATGTTAAATGAAAAAAAATTTATTCATGATCATCGTTTAGAAAATGATTATAGCGATTTTCAATTTATAAGTTCTTGGGAAAAAAATTATCAATCCTGGGAAAAACAAAATATTTTTCCTTTAAAAATTATAAAATATGAAGATTTAAGTAAAAAAACTTTCGAAATTTTTAAAGAGGTTATTCAATTTATTGAAAAAATAACTAAAAGTAAAAAAAGCTTTAATATAACTAAAGCAAAAAATTCAATTCAATCTACGGCTTTTAATAATATGAAAAATATTGAAAAAAAAGAGGGATTTGTAGAGTCGGTTTTATCTAAAAGTAATCCAAAAAAAATTCCTTTTTTTCATTTAGGGCCAGATAATAATTGGAGAAATATTTTTGACGAAGACTATAAAAAAAAATTAAGATCTACTTTTGAAACAAATCTTAAAGAACTTAATTATATATAATTAATATTTAATTTTAGTATTTTTTTTGCATTTCAAGTTTCGAAATAATATCTCTAAACTTATTTATATTTTTTTCTCCACTTTTTTTATCAAGTAATCTTACTAAATAATCAACTAAATCGTAAGATTTAAATGAATGAAATAATATTAATATTAATTTCTTTAATTTTTCAACATCGTATGTATCAATAATTTTTAAATCTTTTATTAATACACAATCTAACTGAAAAAGATGATGCAAACCCAAATATGGATTATTTCCAACAATTGTAGGTTTAAATGTTCTTGTATTAACATTATTAAACATATGAAGATAAAAACCTAACTTTTCAAGCTCTAAAATTGTATATGAAAATGTTTTTTCGTTTTTGTAAAGAGGAGTGGGCGATGTCTCAAGTTGAATAACCAAACAATCTTTTATTTTATCTTTACCGTAATTTATTATTTCACTTTCATATCCTTGAACATCAATCTTCAAAAAATCGATTTTATCATCTAACTCGGATAACTTTTTAGTTTTGACTTTAATTTTTTTTATAATTTTTGACCATTCTTCAAATCCATGAAAATTTTTTAAATAATCTAAATCTGGTTCTAGAAACGAGGACATTCCTGCAGCTTCACAAATGTTTAATACTTTCTCGGTTCCATCACCAATAGCATAATTATAATATTTTTTTTTATTATGTTTTTTTAATCTTTGAAACTCATTAATATTTGGCTCGAACCCTATCAATTCACTATTTGTATTTTTAAACAATTCATCTATAAAATTTGTATTATCTATTGGGCTAGCACCGATGTCGCAAATCTTAATTGGACTAAATGTTTTGATAAAATTTATCATTGTTCAACAAATTATATGTATCCCAACTCTTTCATTTCTTCCTCAAAAGCTTCTTCCAATTTTACCTTTACTTTTTTGTCTAACAATTTTCGCCAATCATTTTTGGGACCAAGATTAAAAAAGGGGATTGTTTTACCTTCTTTATGATGGGTACTCGTCTCTACAAATCCCTCTTTTTTTTCTAGATTTTGCATTTTTTCAAAAGTAGTAGTTTTTATAACGTTATCAAATTTTTCTTTTTCAAGAGTAAAGTTTGAATTTGTTAATTTATGAATAAAATTTAAAATCTCTAAAAAAACTTCCTCAGGTTTATCAATTAGATTTTCATATTTAATTAATAAATACTTTTTATAATCTTTAAACAATTTCCAACTTTGAAAATTATTCGACCAATTACTAGTCCAACTTAACCCATCACCACTTCCATTAATCATAAAATTTGAGGTTTCATCCACTGATAAATCTAAATACTTAGAAAATGAAGTTACTACATTCCTGGGATCTCTAACAATATATATTACACCAATTGAATGTTCCAAATTTGTAAAACTATATTTTTGATTGAAGTTAAATAAATGACTATGTGTTTTAAGAAACTGAATAGAGCCTTTTTTGTTGATTATTTCTTGGGCCTTAATATAATTTTTAATCACTTCATTTTGATCTTTAATATCAATTCCCATTTTTAAAAAAAGACCTCCATGTGGAAATTGTTTAATATTTTTGACCAAATTAAAATTACATACGCCATCATTTGAGAAAAAATATGAAGACAACATTAATCTTATTAATGTGTTCCCACTTTTAGGATAAGATGCCAGCCAAACAATCATAATTTATTGATTAGATTTATTTTACTTTTCTCAAATATATATAAAAAGCTCCACTACCACCATCATTTATATCCGCATCTTTAATCTCAATTATTTTTTTCATCAAATTTTCATTATTTTTAATAAAATGAGGGATAGAATTTTTTAAAATACCTAGATCACTAGAAACATAAGGATCATTTTGATTTTTAGAGTGTAGCCCTTTTCCTGTAACTATAATTAATTTGTTAAAACCTTTTTGATAACTTTCATTTATAAAATTTTCAATTTTTGTATTTGCTTCAGCAAGGGTAAATCCATGCAAATCAATAGTATTTTTTTTTTCTATATTTTTTCTTTCAAAAATTTTATCTTTATCTTTTAATTTCTCATTGCTGGAAAGAAAATTTTTCCAATCTTCTTTATCTTTTTTTGTAATAGAATTGCTCAATTAAGTTAAAATTTTTACAAGCTGCCAGTTAGGATTTACTGACGTAATATCCCTTGAAAATACCCATGTATCATAAATTTTTTTAATTTTTTCTGGATCGCCTGAAACAATTTTTTTATCTGTATCTCTTATACATGTTATTATTTCTGCTATAAAATTAACAGTAACGTTTAAAATGTTTCCAATTTTATTATGTTCTTTTATTTCTGCTGAATTTATCCCAATAAAAGTTATCTCTGCGAAGTGCTCTCTTTCTTTTCTTTCTTTTAAAGCTTCATTAAATTGATTTAATATTTCCTCATTTAATAAAGGTTTGCTTGTGGTAATTTTGTTATCATTATCACTGAAATCAGTTATAATTGTCTCGTAGGCAATTTTAGCACCTTTTAGAAATTCTGTTTGCGCTTCTTTATCAAAATTTTCATTAACTTTAACAACTCTTTTTGTGTTTATATTTTTTACTATCTCTTTAAACTGTGGAGCTTGTTTTCCCTCAAAACCTGTTCTCTTTCCTAATATCCCCCTTAATCTTAAAAAAATAAAACCAGCAATCATAGCTAACAGGATAATATCTATATATTCGAAACTGTAATTCATTATTAGATAGTAATTACTATGTTGATTAATTTCAACCAGCAATTTAGATTAAGGACAAATGAACTCAATATTTTTAATTATAATTCTGTTTCCATTAATAGAAATTTATCTTTTTATTAAAATTGGATCAGAAATAGGAGCAATTTCAACTATTTTACTAATTTTAATTACTGCTGTAATAGGAATTTATTATGCAAAATATGAAGGGTTAAATACCTTAAGATCGGGGTTTATTCAATTAAGCAAGAAAGAGGTACCTGCTTATGAAGTTATTTCGGGTGCTTCTATAGCTTTTGGTGCAATGTTTTTAATTATACCTGGTTTTGCAACAGATCTTTTTGGTTTTTTCCTAATTTTTCCAATTACAAGAAAACTAATTTTATCTAAGTTTTCAAAAAAATATAAAGAGCAAAGTAAACAAAAAAATAATTTTATTGAAGGAGAATTTGAAGATATAGAGGAAGATAATGACAAAAAAATATAAAATTCTAGGCAAATTTATAAAAGATATGTCAAGTGAAACAAAAGATGTGGAAACCTACATTTTTGTTAAAGAACAAATATCAAAATATAAATTGGATATTGATATAAATTCTCAAGCATTGAAAGATAAAATGATACAAGTAAACACTACATTAAGATTTGAAGATAAAGAAGAAAATAAAAAAAAAGCTTTATTTGAAATAATTTTCTCAACTATTGTTCAAATTACTGAGGAAGTGAAAGAAAAAAAAGAATTAGAGAAAATTATTTTATGCGATGTCCAAACCGAAATTACAGGAGACTTGGAAACGACGTTACTAAATTTGATTGACAATTCGGGTTATCCTGGATTTAAATTAGAAAAGAAATTAGATTTTGAAGAGCTGTATAATAAAAGATTAAATTAAAAATAATTTTTTTTTAAATATTTATCTAAATATTTATCATGATTTTCAAGTTCCTTTTTAGTTGGTTTTATTATTTTTCTGTAATGATTAAAATTTAAATTATTTTTATCAACATTTTTATTAGAATCATTTTGGAAATTTAAAGTAGGTTCTTTTTGATCGATCAAATTAACATATACTTTGGCAAGCAAATCACAATCAATTAAAGCTGTATGACGTGTTCTTTTGGAATTATCAATTCTGTATCGTTTACAAAGTGCATCTAAACTTATGGAAGAACCAGGAAATTTATTTCTTGCTAAAACCAATGTATCAACTATTTCATTATTAATTTTGTCTTTTCCGGATATTAAAAGTTCATTGTTCAAATGTGCTAAGTCAAATTCCGCATTGTGTATTATAATTTTTTTCTCTTTTATGAATTCTAAAAATTCATCGCGAATATCCTTAAATTTTTTTTGTTTTGCTAAAAAATCATCAGTATAGCCATGTATTTCAAAGGCTTTTTCTGAAACTTTTCTCTCTGGATTTAAATAACAGTGAAATTTTTTTTTTGTTGGTATTAAATTATTAAGCTCTATGCATCCTATCTCAACAATTCTATGACCTTCTTTAACTGATATTCCGGTAGTTTCAGTATCTAAAACTATTTCTAGCATCTATGATATTCTACTTAAAATATTTCGTATGTCCTTCTTTATATTTTTTTTTGTAAAATTATTTTTAATAATAAAATCTGATTTTTTTTTCTTATAATCAAGTGGTAGTTGAATTTTTTTTAATTGACTAAAAACTTGTTTATTAAAATTTTTTCTTTTTTTTATTCTTTTTAAAATTTCTGATTTTTTGGACTCAATAAAAACTAAAAAAATTTTTTTATTATAAATTTTATTCTCTAATAAAAGAGGAATGTCTAAAATTACAAATTTCTTATTTTTATTTTTCAAAAAAAATAGTTTCATTCTTTTTCTTACTAATGGGTGAACTATTTTGCTTATTTTATAAATGTTTTTTTTGTTTCCTAAAATTGCATTCATTAATTCAATTTTATTAACCGGAAATGACTTTATATATTTTGGTAATATATTTTTTAGTTTTTTATAACAAAATTTACTATTTTTATAAATACTGGTTACCTCAGTATCTGCATTAAATACTGGATATCCAAACTGTTTTGCAATGAAGGTTTTGCCCGAGCCAATATCGCCTAAGATTCCAATTATAATCATCGATCTAATAATTTAATTACTTCTTCATCAATTATTGGGCTGACACCTGTCCACTTTTTAAAAGCTAAATGAGCTTGCCACAAAAACATCATTTTACCGTTCATTGTCTTGTTTCCTCTTTTTCTAGCATCTTTGAGAAAATTTGTTTCTTTAGGGTTGTAAATTAAATCATAAAACAAGGCTTCTTTTTTATTGTTGTAATCACTAAAATCAAAATTTAATTTTTCATCTTTTGCAAGGCCCACACTGGTTGTGTTTATTATTAAATCACATAATTCACTTTTTTCTCCCCAATCTAAAATTTTGATTGTATCCTTTTTCATCTGATTAATACCGGGTGCCTTATCCCAGAATTTTTTTAATTCTTCCGCTTTGCTCCGTGTTCTGTTAGACAAATAAATTTTTTCTGCTCCATCTTTCCTTATAAAGCTTGACAAAATTGAAGGTGTAACGCCTCCTGCCCCTATTATAAAAACTTTTTTATTTTTAAAATTCCAGTTATTTTTTTCCAAACTAATTTTAAAACCCTCTTGATCTGTGTTATATCCTACAACTTTGTCATTTTCTTTTACCAATGTGTTTACAGATCTAGTAAACTGAACTTCGTGTGGAGCCGAGTCTATAAAATTTAAAATATCTCTTTTAAATGGGACTGTTACATTAACGCCTTTAATTTCATTATTTTTAATTTGTTCAACAATTTTTTTTAAATCTTTTTTTTCTACTTTTTTTTTTTCATAAATTGAATCAAGAAACCTGTTTTTTTTAAACCAATAATTGTGCAATAGTGGAGACAAAGAGTGCGCAATTGGATTGCCAATTACCAGATACTTATTCATAATTTTTTAAATAGTCCTTAATTTTCTCAATAGGAAGACCCATTATTGTATTTTCGTTTCCCTCAATCTTAGAAAATAAATTTCTGCCTTCGCCTTCAATTTGATAAACATTATAAGCATATAATGCTTCATCAGATATTTTAGCCAAATAATTCTTTAACTCTTCCTCAGAAAAATTTTTCATAATAAGCTTGGCTTTATCTGTGTAATTCCACACCATAGTGCCATTTTTGGAAATACATACCGAACTTATTAAATAATGTGTTTTTCCATTTAATTTTTTTAGAATATTCATAGCATCGTCTCTATTTTCAGGTTTTGATATTAGTTCGCCTTCTAGGTCTATTACACTGTCTGCTCCCAGAACTAATTGCTCTGGCTCATTTTGGCTTACTTTGTTAGCTTTTAATTCTGCTAAGTTTCTAGAAATTATTTCTGGATTGGCTTTTTCATTTAGTAAACTTTGTTTAACAACATCCTCATCTAAATTAGAAGGTTTAACAATATTCTCAATATTATTTTTGTCTAAAATTTCTTTTCTTACTTTGCTTTTAGATGCAAGAACAATTTTATTTAACATTGTTAGAGTATATTTCGTGAATTTTTATTATAGACGCGGCCGTTTCCTCAACAGATTTCCTTGTTACATCTATAAGTGGCCATTTATATTTTTGAAAAGTTTTCTTTGCATCTGAAACTTCTTTTTTAACATCTTCTAAACTTGTATATTTTATGTTGTCAGTTTCTCTTAAAGAGTTCATTCTGTTTTTTCTTAAATCGACTAGTCTTTCTGGCTCTGTACTTAAACCAACAACACATTTCATTTGGGGGTTTTTTTTCAATTTTTGTGGTAAAGAATTTTCATTTACTAAAGGAATATTTGATGTTTTAAAGCCTTTGTTGGCAAGATAAATTGAGGTTGGTGTTTTGCTTGTTCTACTAACACCGACAAGAATAATATCTGATTTATCGATTTCACCTATCAAATTTCCGTCATCATGGTTCATGGTGAACTGTATTGCTTCGATTCTGTCATAATATTCCTCATTTAATATATGTTGGCCACTTGGTTCGTGAGTTGCTTTTTGATTGAGAATTTTTGAAAAATTTAAAATTAAATTCCCCAAGACACCAAAACATGGTATTTTCTTATCTTCGCTTACGTTAGCTAAATATTTAGCAAGATTATTATCTACTATAGTGTATAAAATTATAGAATTAATATCTTTTTGTGCAGCCTCTAAAATTTTTAAGATTTGATTTTCTGTTCGAGTAAATGAATATGAGTGAACCTTGTATTCTATGTTTAAAAATTGTGCTTTAAGCGCTAAAAATATTCTGTCCAATGTTTCCCCTGTTGAGTCTGATATTAAATATATTTGATATGTATTACTCATGAATAAATTGCTAATAAATTTGTATTATTTTAGTATAAATGCACAATTTAAAAATTCTCAAATAAAGCTTGTAAAAACTAGTTTTTGTTAACAATAATAATAAATGAACCGAAACAATCCACAAAAATTAACACAATAAAAAAGCTTCATTTTTAACAATTTTGGTTACTAAAGATGTTGGTAAATTGTTAATATAATGTTTATAAAAAATAATCACCTTTATTCACAAGATATATTACAACTACAATAATTAATAAAGTTTATTTATGAAACCTTTAAACAAAGTAATAGTTAACAAAGAAACTTCATTTAATCCCATATGGATCATGAGACAAGCAGGAAGATATCTGCCAGAATTTAGAGAAATAAGAAAGAAAAATCCTAATTTTATGGAATTATGTTTAAATGACAAATTGTCATCAGAAATAACTTTGCAACCCTTAAAAAGATTTGATTTAGATGCCGCAATAATTTTTTCAGATATTTTAATGCTTCCTTATGGATTGGGCCAAAAGGTAGAATTTGAAAAAAACTTTGGACCAAAATTAGGAGAACTAAATATAGATGAAATTGACAAAATTAATGAAGTTGACTTTGTAGAAAAAATACATCCTGTATACGAAGCAATAAGGAAGATAAGCCTAAATCCTATTTTAAATAATAAAAATACTATTGGCTTTGTTGGTGCTCCATGGACATTATTAGTTTATATGATTAATCAACATTCTCCAAAAAGAAGTTTAAAGAAAAACTTTTTTGAAAACGAGTTTCTAATCAACAAAATATTGTTAATAATTGAAAAATTTTTAAAAATACATATTAAATATCAAGTTGATAATGGAGCAAACGTAATTCAGATTTTTGATAGTTGGGCAGGTCTGTTGGAAGAAAAAGACTTACCAAACTATATTTATTTTCCTACCTTAAATTTAGTAAACTACGTTAAATCCCTGAATGTTCCAGTGATATGCTTTCCAAGAGAAATAAAAAATTATAAAGAATTTTGTGAAATCGTTAAACCGGATGCCATTAGTATTGATTATAACATTGATCCAAAACAAATACTTAGGGATGTAAACATACCAATACAGGGTGGTTTAGACCCAAAAATTTTGTTAACTGATAAAGCAAACTTAAAAAAGGAAGCTTCAAAATATCTCAATATTTTTAAAGATCATCCATATATATTTAATTTAGGACACGGAGTGCTTCCAGAAACAGATCCTAATATGTTTGATTATTTGGTAAAAACGGTAAAAAATTATTAATATGAACCATATCTACACGCACCCGAAAAGAAAAACGAAAGTTGTTTTTGTTCAGCTTGGATCCCCTTCTGAGCCTACAACCAAAGCTTTAAGAAAATATCTTAGAAAATTTTTAGGAGATCCAAG